>Ga0307379_10000942_pt1 | contig 47255 bp, 38 predicted proteins | sample UN2MG_FD_202237 | JGI IMG/M metagenome (GOLD analysis project Ga0307379, IMG submission 202237) | Soil microbial communities from Risofladan, Vaasa, Finland - UN-2 | ecosystem: Environmental > Terrestrial > Soil > Coastal area > Acid sulfate soil | place: Finland: Risofladan, Vaasa | collected... | reverse complement strand
CGGGCCTGGGCCATGGTGCGCGATATGCCCTTCACCGGCGTGGGCCTCAACACGTTTCCCGTGATCCAGACCCACTTCTACCCTGGCTTTCTGCTGGGCCCGGAGTCCCACGCCCACAACCTCTTTCTCCAAACGGCCGTTGACCTGGGCTTGCCCGGGCTGTGGGCCCTGTTCTGGTTGCTGGTTGCTTTTGCGGTCACGGCGCGCCGTGCCTATCTGGCCACCGTCGACCGGGAGCTGCGCGCCCTGGTCGTCGGCCTGGCCGCGGGCGTACTGGCCTTCGTGGGGTACGGCCTGATAGATACGGTCACCCTGGGGGCCAAGCCGGCGGGCGCCCTGTTTGTTATGCTGGGGCTCGCCCCAGCGATCCTGGCGGTGGAGAGAGCGCGCGTAGGCACGCAGGCGCCCGCGACGCCCCGCGAGAGCCGCTACAAAGCGGCCAGGCGGGTGGCCGTGGTGCTGGCCTCCCTGGGGATCCTCTTGCTGGCAGTTGCCCTCGCGGCGCCGGCAACCCCATGGCTCAACCTGGGGGCCATTCGGGCTCACCAGCTGCTCGTCAACGCCAGGGCGACGGGCGCGGTGGGGAGCGGGGACCTGGAAGCAGCGTTGGGACCGCTGCGCCGGGCAGCGGCTCGTGATCCTGGGAACGTCTATCTCACCGATCTGCTGGGGAGCCTGTATGCCTGGCAGGGGGACTATGAAGCTGCCCTGGATGCTCTCGCGCGGCGCGTTATGCTGGAACCGGAGAACCCCATGGCCCGGTACGCCCCATGGATGCCCTGGCTACGGCAGCTACAGGGCCAGGAACCCAGCAGCGGGTGGGACGATCTGCTGTGGGTCTACCAAAATTGGCAGACGCGCTATCCCGATCGGGCGGAGGGTTATGTCCGATCGGCCATCGTGTGGGAACGATACAAGGCTGAGCCGGCGCGCGCCCGGCAGGTGCTGGATACGGGGCTGGAGAACAGGGCGAAACCGCAAGGGCTGCTCACCTACTGTCGATCGCAGCTCGAATGACGCAGGAACAGCTGACCGCCGCGGCGCAGATCATTCACGTTGTGGAGCCTGGCGAGACCCTCTCCTCCATTGGCAGGCTCTATGGCGTGACCTACCAGGCCATCATGGAGGCCAACGGCCTCACAGGCCCCGGCCTGATCGAAGTGGGCCAGGAGTTGATCATCCCCCAACCAGAGTAGCCCCCTTTGCCGCGTAGTAATCTCCTCCTACGTCTTGGTGCGCTCCCCGCAACGGCACCCCCGGAAGACGGACTCCTCGTTTGCGCCCGTCCAAATTTGTCGCTCTGCCAGAGATGCGGTATGATATACAAATACAGGTCTGCATATCGCACAGCACTCTCAGCGTCCCCACGCACGCCCTGACCGTGGGAGCAGGTAGAACGAAAGGAGCCGAAACTCTGGACTGTGAGATTCCGTGAGTTGTACGATGCCGCAGTCGTGGGCGGGGGCCCCAGCGGGTCAATGGTGGCACAGCACATCGCCGCCGAAGGGTTCAAGGTCCTCCTCGTGGAAGAGCACGAACAGGTTGGTCACCCCAACCACTGTGCCGGCCGGATCGCAGACCGCGACGAACCGATTCGAGATGTATTTGCCCTTGTCTGTGCAGCAAGAAACTAGACCACGTCCTCTTGTCCGCTGGCTCCCCCTCCTGAGCGGTCGCCGGGCGCGCATCGCGATCCCCCTCGGCTACCTGACCCTCATTGCTGTGGCGGAGCTGCTCACCGCAGTCGGCCAGCTACGGGCCGGACTGGTTCTGCATGGCGGGCTGCTGGTGATGCTGCTGGTCCACGCCTCGCTTACGGCGGGCGACCCCTCTCACCGGCTCCTCCTGGGGCTGGCCCTGGCTCCCTTGATTCGTATGCTGAGCCTATCGCTGCCTTTGGTGCGCTTTCCACAGCTATACTGGTATCTGATCATCAGCATACCTCTGTTTGTAGCCTCAGCACTGATGGTCCGCGTGCTGGGGTACTCCCGGGAACAGCTGGGCTTCACCATCCGCAGGCTGCCCTTGCAGCTACTGGTTGGGCTCACCGGCGTCACCTTCGGGGTAGTCGAGTACTACATCCTGAGGCCGGATACCTTGCTCGAGAACCCCAACTGGCTCAGCGGAGCCGTGGCAGGTCTGATCCTCATGGTCTGTACCGGGTTCGGCGAGGAGTTCATGTTCCGGGGCCTGATCCAGCGCGCGTCTATACAGACCCTAGGGCGTTTCGGGTTACTGTACACTGCACTCCTGTTTGCGGTACTGCACATCGGCTACCGCTCGGTGCCCGACATGGTCTTTGTGTTCGCGGTAGCCCTGCTGTTCGGCTGGGTTGCGGAGGCCACCTGGTCCCTGCTGGGGGTCACTCTAGCGCACGGGATCACCAACATCGTGTTGTTTTTGGTCATGCCTTGGTTGGGCCGCTGAGGAGGGCGGCTGCGGCTCATCGTGACCTCTCCCAATCGCAGCGCCCCTGCGCTCCTCCCGGCACCAACGGTGATCTACCAGCAGCCGGGTCATCCCTGGAATCCGCACCAAAGCAAGTGAGGTCTGGATAGTGGCACGCTGCCCTCATTTGGGACTGGAAGAACCGGGAACAAACCCCTTCCCCTTTCCCAGTCCATCCCATCACTGCTACGTTTCGCTGCCGGGAGTTACGGTCGGCCAACGCGATCAACGAAGGTACTGCCTGACGCGGAGGCATACCACCTGTCCTCTCTTCCCCAGTCCACCCCTCGAGGAAACACCTCTGACAGCCGCGCCGGAACCCGCACTGGTGGGCGAGGATACGGGAGAAGTCCAGGTGTCTCTCCCCCAGGAACCGCTGGTAGCTCCCAAGGTGCAGGAGCGACCGGTGGACATTCCCAGGGCGGTCCCGCCTACCGAGACGCCTCCAGAGCCTGTGACTCGGGAAGCCGTTAGGGAGCCGGTCAAGCCACCGATCGAGCGCGAGATGGTCGCTGTGCACCCTCCCACCATTGGCGTGCCAGAGGAAGTGACCAGATTGGTGGAGGAACCAGCCCTGGACGCCGCGCCGGAGATCACGGCCATGACGGCACCGGGGCTAAGGAGGGCACTACCCTGGGCGGCGGCTGGCGTCGCCGCAGTGGCGCTCCCCTGCATCGGTGCACTGGTGGCACTCTACGTGGCAGGACCCATTTCAGGAATCAGCCTTACCACACTCCAGCTGCCCTCCCTCTGTCCTGGTTCGCTGCTCCTGCTGTCGGGCGCCAGCTTCGTGGGAGCTGCCCTGCTGCTGGGCTTGCTTCTCTGGGCTCGGCGACGACAGTCGATGTAGGCCTGCCCCGGGTTGGCAGATGGGCACTGGGAGCGCGGGGATCGTTTCCCGGCACTCACCGCCAGGAAAGATAAAAGCCGCACGACAAGCCGTGCGGCCTTGTAGTCCTCGAACAATGTTTGAACGGGCGAGCGCGCTAGCCCAGCACTTGCAGCACTTTCACCAACATGCTCATGGCGAAGGCCATCAGTAGTGGGGCGATGGCGATGTTCAGCGCCCGAACCAGAACCCTGGCTCTGGGTCCCTCGTTGACGGCGATCAGCTCCTTCTGCACCAGCAAGATCAGCAGAACCACCACGGCCACCAAGGCCAGCGAGCCTGCCATGACCACTGTAGTCACGGTGGAGACGGTCGTTGTCGTTACTGTCGAAACCATGGTACTACCCCTTGCTTCCTGCTTTGGACATCTCGGCGCTCGTCACGCCAGATGAAGCGGAATCCTCCCCTTCTGCAACACTTCAGCACAGATCCTACAACTTGTCAAGCTGCCGCTGTTCCTCTACAATAGCACACAAACGCCGCGACGACAAGTTCCCCGTGCCCAGGGACGGTGCAACGGATCTAACGCGGATACCCTCGGATGAATCGCCATATCTCTCTTCTCTGCACCGTCAGGTACAAGCGCCGGGACATCAGTGGGCGAGCAAAATGATCGGTTATCCAAGGAGCGACCTCCGCCAGCGCTCATCGGTCGCCCCCGCCAAACGGACGAGTGCCGCCATGACATGGGTCTCTTTCCTGGCGGCGGTGCTCCTCTGCCTTCTCGCAGGGGGCGCTCCCGCTGCTTCCGAAGAAAGAGCCAGCTGTGCCCAGCTAGCAGTCGCGGGGACAGCGGACCTGACCCAGCACAGCGCGCTCCCCGTCCCGGGGCTTCAGGCTACGGCCTTGCTGGCCGAGCCCACTCTCCCTCCGCAGCAATGGCTCCCGCTGGTGCTGAAGCACTACTACCGCCTGCCGCCCTGGTCAGGAACAGCTCGCTTCGGCTTCGGCGTGGTGAAGAACCCTGTGGAGGAGTATGACATCTCCCTCTTGGGACCAGACTGGTACGTCGACTTTGGGTTCCGCGCAGATCCTCCACCACTGTTCAAGGTTGAGTACGCCCAGACTGTCCGCCTCTCCGAGAGTGGCTACGCACCGAATCAGGCCACCATCGAGAAGTACGCTCGTGCCCAGCCCGGCGCGCTTTGGCTCATCGGCAACGAGCCCGACGCGCCTGCTCAGGACTGCGTCACCCCCCAAACTTATGCCCAGCTGTATCACGACCTATACGGCATCATCAAGGGAGCCGATCCGACCGCCAAGGTGGCCATTGGCGGGGTAGTCCAGGCCACACCCCTGCGCCTCCAGTACCTGGACATGATCCTCGATGAGTACGAGACACTGTATGATGGTATCAAGATCCCCGTCGACGTGTGGAACGTGCATGGGTTCATCCTCCAGGAGAAGAAGAACGATTGGGGTTGCCAGATCCCGTGCGGCATCACAGGGGTCACACAAGGCATGCTGTACACCATCGACGACCACGACAACATGACCATCTTCAAGGAGCAAATACGCAGGTTCCGAATCTGGATGAATGAGCGCGGCGAGCGCAACAAGCCCCTCATCGTCAGTGAGTACGGGATTCTCATGCCCGAAGAACTAGGCTTCAACGAACCCAGGGTTGAGGCCTTCATGCTGGCCACTTTTGACTACTTCCGGACCGCCACCAGCGCTGTGGGTTTCCCTGAGGACGGCAACAGGCTGGTGCAAGCCTGGTGCTGGTACAGTCTAGATGACGACTACTTCGAGGGATACCACAGCTACAGTCACCTGTTTAATCCTGACACGAAGCAGTTGACGGCCCTGGGAAGAGCGTATCGGAACTACACATCCTCTCTGCCCTAGTCGGCTCCACCGCAGGCCATCGCGTGCGTTCTCCTCCTTACCTCGGGGGTGTCCCTAGTACTGGGTCAGGCTGCCCTCGATCTTCGCCCTCCGCACGGCGTACCCGAAGGCGACGAAGCTCATGGGGAGCAAGACCACCGCGAACAAGACCAGCGGAAGAAGGTCTGGCATCAGGGCACCCAGGGGATCTCCCAGGAGGATCGCCCGCCGCATAGCGCTAAGCGAGTAGGTCAGGGGTAGCAAGTAGGAGACAGGCTGGAGCCAGGCAGGGAGAACGGTGATGGGGTACAGGACGCCTCCCAACAGAGTGGACACGCTGCCGAACAGGAAGTTGATGGGATCACCTTGCTTGAAGACCATGGTGAAGCTCGCCGAGAGAATGCCGATACCGCTGAAGACGAGGATGGTGAGAATCTGCACCACCGCTGCCGCTGCCACGTTGGCGTGGCCGAGGTCCACGCCGAATACTACTACACCCAGGAGCAGGTAGAACAACACCTGGATAGAGGTGAAGGCGAAACTCCACAGACTGGAGGACAGAAGGATGGTGAAGAGGCGGGTCGGGGTAACCAGCATCGCCTCCAAGGTCCCCATCATCTGCCCTGTGCGGATCGTGGCGGAGAAGGTGCCCATGGCCACACTCTGGTAGCGCATGAACGCGATCCCCACCAAGACGAAGGCGAAGTAGTCCCCCCCGTACAGCTGCAGATGAGGTACTGCGGCATCTCCGAACAACAGTGCCACGAAGTAGAAGCCAGCCACTGAGAACAGGATGCCAAAGACCTGGAAGAAGAAGGCCAGACGATAGCTGGTCTGAAGCTTGAAATCCCGGCAGACGAATGCCCACACCTTCGCCAGACCGGAACGTACGTTGCCGAGGACCCGCACCGATCGGGGCACTGGCTGTTTCAACGGGCGCGGACCGTCATGCACCTCCAAGGCGCTCGAAGAAGACGACTGCCCGCTGTCCAGGGTGGACGACTGGTCGCCTGTGAACTCCTCGAAGATCTCCTCGAGAGTGACGTCCTCCGCGTCGATCCCCTCTATCTCACCGCCATTCTCCCAGATCGCCCGCAGCACGCGAGGTAAGCTCGACTTGTTCTCCACGACCCGGAGGTAGAGCACGGCTTCTCCTTCGCTCCAGGCCTCCGTGCTCAGATCTATCACGCCCTCCAGCTGGCCCAGCCTACTTATCGTTTCCCCGGAGAGACCCGCCACCTGCAGCCGGTATTGGGTCTCCGGCCTGACTAGCTCCTTCAGTCGGCCCACCTCATCCGCCACCGTCAGCCGGCCCCTATGCATGATGCCGATACGGTCGCACATCTGCTCGGCCTCCCTCAACTGGTGCGTTACCAGCACGACGGTGTGCCCGCGCTTCCGGCTGAGATCGTGGATGGTCTCCCTCAGTCGCATGGCCGCTCCAGGGTCGAGACTCTTGGTTGGTTCGTCCAGAAAGAGAATCTCCGCTTCGTTCAGCAACCCTCGTGCCAGGGCGAGCCTCTGCTTCATCCCCGCCGAGTACGTGTCGAACCTCCCGTGCAGGAACTCGCCCAACCCCAGGAGCTCAGAGAGCTGCCTGATCCTCTCGTCAGCCTCCCCGTGGGACAGGCCATAAAGAGAAGCATAGAATCTCAGGTTGTCCACGCCGCTCAGCCGCCAGTAGAAACTCCGTTCCTCACCACCCACCAAGCCAATCTGCCTTCTCACGTTCTCCCCGTCGGTCAATGGGAATCCGTTGACCAGGGCTTCCCCGGAGTTGGGCACCACGAGGGTGCTGAGAAGCTTGATCAGAGTGGTCTTCCCCGCGCCGTTGGGCCCCAGCAGCCCAAAGAGCTCCCCTCTCTTCACCGACAAGGTTACGTGATCCACGGCCACCACTTCCTCGCCTGTCCAGGGCGACAGCATACTGCGGATGTCTCTTCGGCGTCGGAAGCGTTTCGTGAGGTCAAGAGTCTCGATGGAATACGCCAATTCGCTGCTCCACTGCTGTGGTCATGGTTCACGCTGTCCTGGGTCCCTTGTAGGCTGTTCACGTCGATGGCTCGCCCATGAGCTCTGGAATCAGGCCAGCCCCGAGCAGATTATACTATAGCCCCAAGAGCCCCTCAAGAGAACCTGGAGCCGTCGGTGCACTTCCGACGGAAGTGTTCCTGCTCCCCGCTGCTCAAATGTCGTCCGCACCGCCGGTCCCGGTACGCTCATGGCGTCACAGGCGACGCGTGGCGGGACCCTGGGCCAACTCCATGGGCGGGTTGCCACAGTCAACGGGCCGTGATAGAATCGCCTCGGTGCCGAACCAGCGACCCAGGTCCCAACGCACAGCGCGAGGAGATCGAGCTTGAACAGGTTCCGGCCGGCGGACTATGTCTCTACCAGCGTCTACTGGTTCGCCCTGTCCTATCTACTGATAGACATCTTCAACGCGGCGCAGCCGGGCCTGGGATACACAGCCCTTTACTCGGTGGCCGGCTTGGCCTACCTTCTGGGCGCACTGGCGCTGGTGCCAGTTCGCGAGAAGAGAGTGCAGACATAGCATGTCCAAACGTCACGTGCTCTTCAGCAGGGCTCTCCTGGCCACCATCGTAGCCGTCTATTGCCTGTTGGGCTTCGCCTACGCGATGGAGACCCCCAAGTGGCAGACGCCCGACGAGCCCGCCCACTACAACTACATCGCCTACCTCGCCGAGAACGGGCGCTTTCCCGTGCTGCAAGAGGGCGACTACCCCCATCAGTACCTGGAGGAGATCAAGGCCGCCGGGTTTCCACCAGAGATGTCCATCGAAACCATCCGCTACGAATCTCACCAGCCGCCCCTGTACTATGCGCTGGCCGCTGTACTCTTTCGCCTGACCAGCCCGCTGGGCTTCGACGTCCAGTTCCTGTCGCTGCGCCTCTTCTCGGTGGCACTGGGAGCAGGGCTTCTCCTGGTGGCCTACGCCATCGGGACAGCGGTCTTCCCCGCTGACCCATACGTGCCCTTGACTGCGACAGCCATGATGGCCACCCTGCCCATGCACATCGCCATGAGCGCTGCCATCAACAACGACACCCTGGCCGAGGTCATTCTGGCGCTGGTGATCTGGCTGAGCATCATGGAGATCAAAGAGGGCCTGTCTCTGCGGCGGGCGTTGGCTCTAGGTGTGCTTGTGGCTCTGGCGCTGCTGACCAAGACCACCATCTATGCGCCAGTGATCCTCGTTCCGCCGGTCGCGCTTGCAGCCAGAGGGCGAGCACTGGGGTGGCACGCATTCTCTAGAAGACTGGGGGATGTGTTCGGCCTGGCTCTGCTGCTCTCCAGTTGGTGGTTTGTTCGCAACGTCCTCACCTACGGCGGCCTGGACCTCTTCGCCTGGCATCGCCACGACTCCATCGTCGTGGGGCAGCCCACCACGGCTGGCTGGATCGCTGAGTACGGTCTGACCCAGACGATCCAGGATTTCCTCCTGGTCTCGTTCCGTAGCTTCTGGGCCCAGTTCGGCTGGATGGGGGTGCTCATCGACTCCCGACTCTATCTGTTTCTTGCGCTCGTGTCCATAGCGGTGGGGGTCGGATTTGTACTCTGGCTGGTGCGCGTCGTACGCAGTGGGCAGATCCTCACTGGCTTCCAGCGCTGGGCGCTGGTTCTGTTGCTGGTCGTCCTGCTCACAGTCGTTGCGGGCCACGTCTGGTACAACCTCAAGTTCGTCCAGCACCAGGGCCGTTACCTGTTCTCTGCGCTGGTGCCCATCAGTATCGCCTTCGCCCTGGGCCTTCTGGAATGGCTTGCTCTTCTCTACGACGCTACCGTCCGGTTAGGTCCTCGGCTCCGGTTCGCGGCAGCGCTGCCCGCTGCGCTCAAGGGAGCGGCTTTCTCCGTGTTCTACCTGGCCTTCCTGGCCTTGGACGTGGTCTGCCTCTACCTTTTCATTGTGCCCCAGCTCAGGCGATGATCTCCCAGGCAAGGCGTGCTCTGCAATGCTTGCGGGTGGAGGTCGCCCGACTTCTCCATTGACACGGCCTCCGGCCTACTCAGATTCCTCCAACGCAGAGCCGAACATGAATGGCGCGGTGTTCACGACTGATGTGCCTCCTCGGCAGCGTGACGTAGGGAACGTTGTGTGACCAACAACTGCTATGGTATAATCGACGCTTGGAAGTTGGGACCGATGAGCCGTGGCAGCGGAAGCAGAGGGACGTTTTCCATCGTCGCCTGTGACCCGGAAAAGCAAGAGTGGGGCATTGGTGTTCAGTCCAAGTTCCTGGCCGTAGGCTCCGCTGTGCCGTGGGCCCGGGCCGGAGTCGGGGCTGTGGCCACACAATCATGGGCCAACACCTCCTACGGGCCTCGTGGCCTGGCGATGATGGAGAAGGGCATGTCGGCCGATGAGGTAGTTGCCAGGCTTACCGAGGAAGACAAGGATCGCGCCTTGAGACAAGTGGGCGTGGTGGATGCCAGAGGCAACGCGGCCGCCTTCACCGGGGAGGAGTGCTACGACTGGGCCGGACACCTCGTGGGCCAGCACTACGCCTGCCAGGGCAATATCCTGGTCAGCGAGGACACCGTGAGAGCCATGGCCCAGACCTTCGAGGCAACGCAGGGCACTCTTGTCGACCGGCTTCTGGCCGCATTGCTGGCTGGCCAGAAAGCGGGGGGTGACCGGAGAGGCCAGCAATCGGCCGCCATCCTGGTGGTGAGGGAAGGAGGGGGGTACGGTGGCTTCAACGACCGCTATGTGGACCTGAGGGTCGATGATCACACCGCCCCGATAGAGGAGCTTGCCCATCTGCTCAAGCTGCACAATCTGTACTTGGGGGAGACCGATCCGAACAACCTGGTGAAGATAGAGGGAATGGTGGCGAGAGAAATACAGGAGATCCTTACCAGGACAGGCTACTATCGGGGTCCAGCCACCGGGGCCTACGACGCAGCCACCAAGCAGGCGCTGCGCGACCTCGTAAGCACTGAGAACCTGGAAGAGCGTTGGCGTGACGACGACCTGCTGGACGGCGTCATTCTCGATTTCTTGCGAGGACGCTTCGGGCGTGAGTGAGAGCCAAAGCTTGCCGGACACGGAGGTCAAGAAGGATAGATCACGTACCGTTACACGGCTTCAGCGTCTAGGGGCGTTGCTTCTCGTTCTCCTCATCACCCTCGTCGCTCTCCTCTTCCGTGATCGCCTGGCCCAGTACGAGCAATACGGCTATGTGGGCGTATTCGTTGCCACGCTGCTGGGAAGCGCGTCCGTGATCCTTCCCGTCCCCGGCCTAGCCATCGTATACCTCGGAGGAAGCATCTGGAACCCTCTGTTCGTGGGTCTGGCGGCCGGCCTTGGCGACACTATGGGCGAGGCTACCGGCTATCTGGCAGGCTACGCAGGCCAGGGGCTCATTGAGGACTCCAAGCTCTACACGCGCTTCGAGAGATGGATGCATCTCCACGGCTTCCTCACCATATTCATCCTGTCCGCCGTTCCCAACCCATTTTTCGATATGGCAGGCATCGCCGCCGGTGCCTCCCGCTTTTCCGCGAAACGATTCTTCCTGGCGACCTGGATAGGCAAGACCATCAAGGACGTCGTTTTTGCCCTGGCCGGGTTCTACTCAGTTCCGCTGTTCGTAAATTCCATTCTGCCCGGACTGACCTCTCTCTGGCAGTGAACGGGCCGAAGGAAGACGAATGTTCTCGCCAGCGTATTCGCCTCAAAGGGTCGTCTAGGTCCAGCAAGGATAGCAGATGAAGCAATGGCGTTTCTGGATAGGAGTCGTGATCAGTCTGGTCTGCCTGGTACTAGTTCTGTGGAGGATTGACTACCGCGAAGTACTGGAGTCCCTCAGGCAAGCCAACTACGCATGGCTCATACCGGCCTCCTTGCCCTTCGCCGGCACCATCGCCAGCAAAGTCCTGCGCTGGCAGCTCCTATTTCCAGGCGATCACTCCAAGATCCGGCGCAATAAGCTTTTGTCCGCTCTCATGATCAGCTATGCCCTCAACACCCTTCTCCCTGCCCGGTTGGGCGAACTGGCCAGAGCATATGTCATCGGCGAATCGGAGAACTTGAGCAAGTCGCTGGCGTTTTCCACCATCGTGGTGGAGAAAGTCCTGGACGTCCTCACCCTCCTTCTCTTTCTCGTCTTGCTCCTGCCCTTCGTAGCCCTGCCCTCCTGGATTCAGCAGTCAGCCATGGTCCTGGCCCCGGTCTTCCTCGGTCTTCTCGTTCTCATCCTCGCCCTGGCGTATCAGCGCAAGAGGACCCTCGCGCTGGTGCACTCCATCGTTGGCCGCGTCCCACGGCTCGGTGCGGTACGGCTGCTGGCATCCCTCGACGCAGCGCTATCCGGATTCGATGTACTGAGCTCCGTTCGCACCAACCTCATACTCTGGGGCTGGTCGATCGCCGTGTGGGCCACCAGCGGGTTGTTCATGCTTCTTGTCATGTTCGCCTTTCACATCGACGCCCCACCGGCTGCAGCCCTCCTGCTACTCTGCGTGACCAGCCTGGGAATGACCGTGCCCTCTTCACCAGGCTACATCGGGGTATACCACTGGCTTGTGGTCAGCACCCTCCACATCTTTGGCGTCGACCGCGAGCTGGCCCTGAGCTTCGCCTTCGCCCTGCACGCCCTCACCTTCCTCCCGCTGACACTGATAGGCATCTACTGCATGATGCGCGAGAACTACTCTCTGCAGAGGATTGAGGAAGGCGCTTTGAGAGGGCCGAGAGCGAGAGCATAATGGTAGGCCACCCCGAACGAACCTTTGCGCATCCACATACACTGCGATCTGCGAGCACGAACCTCCCCCGTCACGGTGCATGAAAGACAGTGTTATGTATGTCGCCGCAGCGTGACGCATTCCAGAGCCTGGGCATGGCGACACAGTCTCATGGATCCGGGCTCCGTCTGGAGGTGGCTTGCGATTCGCCCGCTGCCGTATACTGTCAGTGTGGGCTGCGGAACGACGGAGTGACCAACATCGCTGAGACGGGCTACGCCTGCACTGCGCTTGCCGATCGCCGCCCTTCGACCTGGCTCAGAAACTACCTCGCGACGTTTCCCACGGGACCTCGCGGAGCCGTTGTTCAGAGGCCCGGCGCAGAATTTTGCAGCCGGCCTGTGATTGAATTACAATATGAGCGTCGGCTATGACAGAAGAGACCTTGTCCGTATCCGAGTTGCAGGGCAAAGCGCGATGCCTGCGGTGCCACATCATTGGCATGACCGCCACTGCTGGCTCAGGTCATCCTGGCGGCTCCTTATCTGCCGCGGACATCGTAGCTGCCCTCTATTTCCGCGTTATGCGGCACGACCCCCACAACCCCCAGTGGCAAGACAGAGACCGCTTCGTCCTCAGCAAGGGACACGCTGCACCAGTCCTTTATGCTGCTTTGGCTGAAAGCGGGTACTTTCCCCGGGAGCTCCTCTGTAGCCTGCGCTGCTGCGACAGCCCGTTGCAGGGTCATCCGGAGATGCACCTCTTGCCTGGCGTCGAAGCCTCGACCGGTTCACTGGGACAAGGTCTCTCCATCGCCAACGGCATGGCTCTTGCGGGCAGGCTGGACGGCCGGGACTACCGGGTCTACGTGCTGCTGGGGGATGGGGAACTTGACGAGGGCCAGGTCTGGGAAGCCGCCATGGCAGCCGCCCACTATGATCTGGACCACGTGACCGCAATCCTCGATCGCAACCGACAGCAGATAGACGGGTGGACCGAAGATGTGATGAGCCTGGAGCCACTCGCTGACAAGTGGCGCGCCTTCGGATGGTATGTGCTGGAAACGAACGGGCACAACATGGAAGCCATCCTGGAAGCGTTGGCGACATCTCGGAGGGTCAAGGGACAGCCCAGCATTATCATCGCACACACCACCAAGGGCAAGGGCGCCTCTTTCATGGACGACAACCTGCGCTTCCACGGGAATGCGCCTGACCGGGAGGAGATGGCCCGCGGCCTTGGCGAGGTGAGAACCGAGGAAAGGTGCAAGGTATGTGGTGTAGAGTATCCGGGCCCGTGCTAGGCCAGGCGAGGCAGGGCTCCAAACCGAGAGCCCCGAAGGTGTTCTGCCGTTGACAGAACTGGTTTCCATCCGTGATGCCTACGGCCGGACCCTACTCGAACTAGGCCGAGAGAACGAGAACATCGTTGTCCTGGATGCAGATCTCTCCTCTTCGACGAAGACGACGCTATTCGCTGCCGAATTCCCGGAGAGACATTTCCAGATGGGCATTGCCGAAGCCAACATGATCGGCACAGCAGCCGGATTGGCGAGCTGCGGCAAGATCCCCTTTGCTAGCACCTTCGCTGTCTTCGCCACATGTCGCACATTCGATCAGTTGAGGATGTCTGTGGCGTATCCGAATCTCAATGTGAAGGTGGTGGCCACTCACGGAGGCATCAGCGTGGGCGAAGATGGTGCTTCCCACCACGCCATCGAGGACATTGCCCTGACATGCGCCCTGCCCAATTTCACGGTCATTGTGGTTGCCGACGCCACTGAGACCGAGCAGGCCATCCGCGCTGCGGCAGAGCACAGGGGGCCCACATACGTGCGGCTGACGAGGCCGTCAGTGCCCATCATATACAGAGAGAGCTATGACTTCGTCATCGGCAAGGCTATCAGGCTCCGAGAAGGAAAGGACGCGACCATTGTAGCCAACGGGCTCATGCTCTCACGTGCTCTGGAGGCGGCCCGGCTTCTGGCGACAGAGGGCATATCCACGAGAGTCCTGGACATGCACACAGTCAAGCCCCTGGATGGACAAGCCGTCCAGGAGGCCGCAGCTGAAACCGGGGCCATCGTCACCGCAGAGGAGCATCTGCTCCACGGAGGACTGGGGAGTGTTGTCGCTCAGACGGTGGTCGAGCATCGTGCCGTGCCCATGCGATTCGTGGCCATACGAGACCAGTACGCCAGGTCAGGAAAGCCAGAGGAACTGCTGGAGTTGTACGGGCTCACGTCTCAGGCCATAGCCACCGCGGTCAGACAAGTGGTGAGCGAGAAGTGATATCTCGGGAGACCTCATGAGATTTCCTGTCGCAGGCTTGCCGTGAACGGAATGGAGAAGCTTCGAGAACACGAGCAGGAGATGCTGCGCTGCAACCGTTGCGGCTATTGCCAGGCCGCCTGCCCGATCTATGACGTACTGCGCCGCGAGCCCATCACCGCCCGCGGTAGGATACAGCTGCTGCGGGCCGTGAGCGAAGGCAGGCTTCCACTGTCAGACACGGTCAGCCGTCTGGTGTACAGTTGCACCGATTGCTCCTCTTGCCGCGTTAGCTGCCCAGGCGGGGTGCACACCGACGAGATTTTCGGAGTTGCCCGGCAGCTGCTGGCCGAGAGCGACTTCATGCCACCAACGCTCGGGGAACTGGAGCAGCGTGTCAGGTCCTCACACAACATCTCAGGTGAACCATCAGAGAGCAGGCTATTGTGGGCGGAGAACCTAAGAGAGATGCCCCAGGGCCTCGTGGGCAAGGTGAGCGCTGAGGTCGTGCTGTTCACCGGCTGCGTGTCTGCCCTCTATCCCATGGCCTACGGCATCCTTCAGGATCTGGTGGAGATCCTGCAGGAAGCCGAGGTGGATTTCACCACCCTGGGCGGCGACGAGTGGTGTTGCGGATACCCACTGCTGTCTGCTGGCCTGCCGGCGTCAGGTTTGGTGGAGCACAACCTGGAGGCAATCAAGGCACTGGGGGCGCAGACACTGATTACCACCTGTCCCTCTTGCTACCATATGTGGGAACACGAGTACGCGCCAGATTTCGTCACAGTGAAGCACTCCACCGAGTTCCTGGCAGAACTGGTGGAAGCAGGGCGGGTGCCTCTGCGGCCTCTGGAGATGCGGGTCACGTACCACGACCCCTGCGACCTTGGCAGAAAAAGCGGCGTCTACGACGCGCCTCGTCACATCATCCGGGCCATACCTGGCGTGGAATTGGTGGAGATGGCGGACAACAGAGATGCGGCGCTGTGTTGTGGCGGTGGCGCCAACCTGGAATCACTCAATCCAGAGTTGTCGAGAGCGGTGGCCAGACGCCGACTCGAGCAGGCCCAGGCCGTGGGTGCCGAGGCCATCATCAGCGCCTGTCAGCAGTGCGAGCGCACCCTGGCCATGGCGGCGCGCCGCGAGAAGATCAGGATCCGAGTGATGGATATCGTCCAGCTGCTGCGTGCCGCGCTGTTGGAGGGGGATGTCGCGGAGTGAAGACAGGCGATGAGTTTGTTTGATCCTCGTCTTCTCAACAACGAAGAGTCAAGAGAGAAACGCCGGAAGATCCTACCGATCCTATCGGCAGCCCTGCAAGCTGTGGACCCCGTGGCGGCAGTCAAGCGCCACGTGTCCCTAGAACGAAACAAGCTGCGCATCGGGGACCACACCTACGACCTGAGGCAGTACGAGCACATCTATGTGGTCGGCGGCGGCAAGGCCGGAGGATCCATGGCCAGGGCCATTGAGGGCATCCTCGGTGACCGCATCACAGCCGGAGTAGTCAACACCAAGTATGGCTATCTGGCCGACACGAGGATGGTCCGCATCAACGAAGCCGGTCACCCCATCCCAGATGCACAAGGCATGTCTGGCGCTAGGGAGATGTTGGATCTGGCGAAGGGGGCGTCTGAAGGCGACCTGGTTTTGTGCCTCATCTCCGGAGGTGGGTCCGCTCTCATGACCCTACCCGTGGAGGGCATCAGCTTGAAGGACATGGAAGCTCTCACCTCAGCCCTCCTGCGATGTGGCGCCACGATCAACGAGATCAACACTATACGCAAGCACCTCTCGCAGATCAAGGGGGGCAACCTCGCGCGCGCGGCGTTTCCCGCAGAAGTCGTCTCCCTCATTCTATCCGACGTGGTTGGCAACCCTCTGGATGTCATCGCCTCCGGACCCACCGTGCCCGACTCCAGCAGTTTCACCCAGTCCCTGGAGATTGTGGAAAGATACAACTTGGTGGACGACCTGCCCGCACCCATCATCGAGCAGCTTCGCCGGGGTAAGGATGGCGAGATCGAGGAGACGCCCAAGCAAGGAGACCCCGTATTCGCCAGCACCTACAACTTGATCGTCGGCAGTAACGAGATTGCGGCTCGCGCCGCAATGGACGAGGCCCGCGACGCGGGACTTCACACCTTGCTTCTATCCACCTACGTGGAGGGTGAGGCGCGCGAGGTAGCCCACGTTTTCTGCGCCATAGCCAAGGAGATTCTACACTCAGGACAGCCGGTGCCTAGGCCGGCGTGCGTGGTGGCGGGCGGGGAGACCACAGTTACCATCCGGGGCGAGGGCAGGGGCGGCCGCAACCAGGAACTGGCCCTGTCAGCCGCCATCCGGTTGGACGGTATGGATGAGGTCGTGATCGTCGCCCTCGCCACCGACGGGACAGACGGTCCAACCGATGCGGCGGGAGCCATCGCCGACGGGTCTACTCTCCGTAGAGCACGCGCCAAAAAGCTGTTGGCCAGGGAACACCTGGCCAACAACGATTCGTACCACTTCTTCGATCAGCTGGATGACCTGCTGATCACCGGCCCAACGAACACCAACGTCAACGATCTGACCTTCGTTTTCGTCTTCTAGTGTCCCGGTGCAGCCGCAATGCGGGCCGCCAGCAAGCTATTCGCTTACGCTGCGCATACGGACAGGATCTATCCTCTAGGCCGGTAGGGCCTCCCTAGCCTCCTCTAAGTACGGGAACGTCGATCCGCCAACAGGCAGGACGATTACTTCCGCCTTGGGGTACTTCTTCGACGCCCGGGCGAGCGCATCCTCGATGGAAGCTGAGTGCTCCATCTCCATATCCGCCAGTTGCTCTTTGGTCAAACCCTCAGTCACCACGATCAGGCTCTTGGTGGCGAGCAAACGCCGAAGGCGCGAAGCCATGGGTCCACCGGTCGTCGATGCCTTGCCGGCGGCAATCCAGTCCACCACCTCGTCGGGATCGGGCTTCTCTCTAAGGGTCTCGTACATCAACGGCCCAGCGCCATCCGGGCACGCCGAGAGCAGTATCACCGTACCTCCCGGCCTGGTGATGTCATCAGCCAGCAGGATGGACTTGCCAGACTGGATGAGGTCCGTCTCTAGCGGGAAGGCGGAAGTGATGGTTACGTCCGCCAAGCTCGGAACCGGGGCGCCGTAGACATCCTTGAGTTCCTTGATGGCCTCCGCTTGCGCGGCTTCTACCTCACCAACGATGACCTTGTAGATCGCTTTCTGAGCGTTGAGCAGGCAGTCAATCTTCATGTCGAGGCCCACAAGGCGCGCCGCCTCCAACATGTCCTCCCAGAGTGGATTGCCGTGCGTGATCCCCTGCGTGGTGCCGGGCTCTCTCATCAAGACGTGGTTATGCCTTACGGTATCTCTTCCAGAGATGCCAGGCAGGACTATCTTGGGACCGCCGCCATACCCGGCGAAATAGTGGGGATTGATGGTGCCTATCCCCACCTTCAGCCCCGCCTCCACGACCTTGCGGTTGGCCCAGCAAGGAGTCCCGCGACTGGTCGTCCCCACGTTGACGAGATTGGCCTTGTCGTCGGCGTCGTGGAGACTGATCTTGACCCTGCCCATGATCTCGTCGCCCAGTTTTACTCTCATCTCATCCTGGGTTATGGCGCGGTGCGTTCCCCTACCTATGATCACCTCAATGTTCTCGTCAGCGACGCCCAGCGCATTCAACTCATTGATCAGTGGCAAGGCCACTTCACCCACTGGGGCCGGGCGAGTCTGGTCCTCACTAATGATGACTGCGCTCTTGTTCTCCAACGAACTGACTATCTCGGCCAGGGGAGCCATGCCTGTGGGGTTCTTCAAGCCCTCCCTAACCAAGCGCTCTATGCTCTTCGCACCAGGCACATCCCGAGGTTCGCTCATCACCAGCAGCTTCCAGCTGTCTGGCAACTCGAACGTCAGAGGCTGGTTGTTGTAGTGTCCTTTGGCCAGTTGCGCCATCTCTTGTGAACCTCCACTCTGTGCACCGTAGTGCACCATATCACTCCACAATCATTATCCTACACGCAGAGCACAATGTCAACTGCCCCCCGCTACAATCTGCCTGACTACTCAGGTGTAGCCCAGTCGGCTGCCTCCTCTCGAGGCATGACCCGCTTTTGGCCTTTCACAGGGAAACGGGGCAACACAACAGCCTCCTCGGCGACAACCACTCTATCGCCGACGATCAAGTCCTTCTTGTCCTTCTCAGGCTCGGTCTTCTCGCCGTCGGGTAGGGGAAAGACGCGTATCTCGGCGCCCTCACGAGCATGCCTTCTGTTCACGTAGGCCAGGCCCAGCTGGTACCCCTCCACGTCGATGCTGCAGCTGGTCACGGCGCCCACGTACTCCCCTCTGCGGGTCACCACCACATCTCCCGGTCTGATCGCTCGGATACCCTTGTCCTTCATACGAAAACGTATGATCTGCATCGTCCGCATGGCTTCTCGCTCCAGATGGGCCTTCCTGCCGATGAAGTACGGTTTGTGTAACCTGACATAGGGGGCAAAGCCCGCCCCGGCGGGCGAGACGTCGTGCTCACCAGCGAGTTCGTGACCGTAGAGCGGAAGGCCTGCCTCGGTCCTCGTGGAGTCCCGCGCGCCCAGGCCTGCTGGCTTGACGCCCAGATCAGCGCCTCGCTCCAGTATCAGATTCCAGAGCCTCGGAGCTTCCTGAGGATGCAAGTACAACTCATAGCCCACGTCCTCACCTGTGTAGCCCGTCCTGGCAACAATGACCTCGATGCCCGACAACTCCGTCTCGATGAACTGCGTGCGCGAAATCCTGGCCAGTCTGTCCCTGAGCAGCGGATCGTCGGTAAGTCGCTGGAGGATAGCCAGCGACGCAGGCCCCTGAAGCGCCACATCCACCCGCTGATCTGCGCCTGCGGACGGATCCTTCAGATCCCTGATGGTCACTTCGCCCTCGATCTCTTTGTCCGGGTGCTCTCGGTCTATCACGTAGCGTCGCGAGTTCACCGCTCGCAGCCATGCCAGGTCTTTCTCTGCGTTGGCGGCGTTGACCACCACCATGTACCGATCCACCGCGCGGCGATAGACAAAGATGTCGTCTATCACTCCACCATCCGGGTCGAGCAGGTACGAGTAGTGGGACTGCCCGTCTTCCAGCCAGCGCACGTAGTTCGTACTCACCAGGTCCATGAAACTGGCCGCGTGCTCGCTCGACACCTCCAGTACACCCATGTGCGCTACATCGAACAGCCCGGCTGCCTCCCGGACAGCGCGATGCTCTTCCAGCACCGAGCTGTACCAGACCGGCATCTCCCATCCTGCGAAGGGCACGATCTTGCGCGTCAGTTTGCGATGCTCCTCATACAGAGGCGTCTGCCTGAGGTCCCCCTCTTTCTCCTCCCAGGTGAACTCTCCCCTCTCTACCTTGGGGCGCAGTTCATGGAGCCGTTTCTCCCCCACGAAATACGTCTTGGAAAGGCGGAACAGCGACGCGTGGCCGTTCATGAACAGTGCAGCGCCATCAGGCTTCTCTTCTCCAGGAAGGTATGAAGGCAGTCCCGCTTCAGCGCGGAGATCCTCCCTGGCCGACACGCCTGCTGGCGTCGCTCCGGCCCGGAGCAAGACGTTCCACAGCTCGGCCACCCTGTCCTCACGGACCACTAGGTCGAAGTGTTGTTCCCCGTCGAACATGCTGCTGCGATACACCAGGACCTCGATCCCACCTATGTCACCTGTCCAGACATGACCGCCTTCCAGCTCAGGCAACGGGCAACCAGCCTTCTTCAGTGTGTTCGAGGACTGCGGCCCGTGAAGAGACAGCACCGTCTTACGCGATGCGCGGTCCAGGGTCTCACCGAGATCTGTCACGACGGCTGGCCCCTGAACCTTGCGGAATATGTCCTCATCGTCGAAGGTGATGTAGCAATCCGAAAGGCCGCGCAACCAGGCTTTGACCATCTCCGTGTTAGCCGCATTGGTGAGCACGAGGTATCGCTCCCGACCGCGGTCATCGGTATCCAGCCGCAGGATAGTCACGTCGTCGATGAGGACTCCATCTTTGTCCAACAGAAACGAGCGCTGACCAGAGTTGGGAGTGAGCGCGGCGACATTGTTGGTGCTCGCTTCCTGAAGGAACGGCCTGGCCCGCGCTCCACTGATCTCCAGTATGCCCATATCACTCATGTCGAAAAGGGCAGCGGAACGGTTGACTGCCTCCAGTTCCTCCTTCTCACCCTGATAGTGAACGGGCACCTGCCAGCCGTGCACCTCGGCAATCTCAGCACGCAGCTTGCGATGTTCGTCAAGAAGTATGCTGGCCTTCGTGGAGCGCCGGTTCGAGAACCAGAAGTAGTGCGGATACCCGTCGTGACGTGTGTCGCGCTCGACGCCAGCCCTGGCAGCCAACTCGGCTACTTCGGCCTTCATCTGCTCGAGGAGATAAAGGTCGATCTTGCCGCGTGGGAGATCACCTGTGAGGCCGGTGTACTGGAATGGTCTGATGTTCACCAGGATCGTATGGATGATCTCTGCCAGGTCGTCCATGTCCTGCGTGCCCAGGCCCCTCTGCGTCACCCACGGCGTGCCCAGACGGATGCCGCTAGCGTCGGCAGCGCTCTCGTCACCAGGAATGGTGTTCTTGTTCGTCACCAGACCACACAGCTCCAGGATGCGGGCGACAATTTCCCCCCTCAAGGGAAAACCAGCCCTGGTCTCGATAGCGTTCAGGTCTATCACCAGCAGGTGCGTATCTGTGCCGCCGTAGGCTAACCGCAGCCCTCGCTTTTGGAGCCCTTCGGCTAGAGCCACGGCGTTTTTGACGATCATCTCCTGCAACCGCTGGAACTCCTCGGTCTGGGCCAGCTTGAAGGCAACCGCCATGGCAGCGAACTTGTTCACGTGAGGACCACCCTGCTCGCCAGGGAAGACAGCGTTGTCTATCAGCTTGGCCATCTCCTCATCCGTGGTCAGAATCACGGCACCGCGAGGCCCACAAATTGTCTTGTGGGTAGTGAAGGTGATAACGTCCGCGAAACCAACAGGAGAGGGATACACGCCGCCGATCACCATCCCGGCAGGGTGAGATATGTCGGCGAACAGCTTGCAGCCCCCAGGGACGGCGTCCGCGATCTTCCGGAACTTCCCCCAGTCAGGGGCCCACGGATAGGATGTATAACCCGCGATAATCATCTTCGGCCGGTGCTCGATGGCCAGGCTCATTATCTTGTCGTAGTCCAGACGCTCGGTCCGGCGGTCAACCTCGTAGGAGACGATCCTGTAGTTCTTACCCGAGCGGTTGTACTGGCTACCGTGGGTGAGGTGGCCTCCGTGAGCCAGGTTCATACCCATGACAGTGTCGCCGGGCTCCACCACGGCGTCGTACACCGAGTTGTTGGCGGCTGCGCCAGACAGAGGCTGGACGTTGACGAAGATCTGGTCGGGGCCGATCTCGTCGGTGGCAAAGCATTGCGCGCAGCGCCGGCGGGCCAACGTTTCCACAAAGTGTACGTAGTCGCAGCCCTTGTAAAACCTCCTGTCGGCGTACCGGCGGTAGTACGCCAACTGATGATCGACGTCCAGCAGCAGTTCCTCGTCATCTCTGGTCATCCGTGGTGGCGGATAGCCCTCAGCATAGACGTTGGTGAACACCGAACTCAGCGCCTGTCTCACCGGGAGAGAAGCAAAGCTCTCCGAGGGAATAAGGATCAACCTCCTGGCCTGGCGTTCCTCCTCGAAGCCGATGAGGAGATCGATGTCAGGATCTACCTCGGCGATGCCCCTCCGGATCAGGAAGTCCTCCCGCTTGTCTGCCATTTACCCTCCTCAACGCGCCATGAAAACGCAGTCCAAGTTACACTCGCTTGGCCAGACCCGAGCAAGCGAGCGGCTACTCCTCCACAACCCGCCAGTACTGCATCTCCTCCGCCATCCGGCCCTTCATCTGCTCAGCCAGACTCGAGGGCACCTTCACATACATGGCCGTGGCCTCCACCGCCACCGAGCCGTCGCTAAGGCGGATTTCCCCCATCCCCTCCACAGCGCGGCTCCTCACGCGTGTGATCTGACCCACCAGGGTCAATTCCTCCCCTATGGGAACAGGCTTGCGGTATCGCATCTCTGCCCTGGCTGTCATCATCCACGGCGAGGACTCGTCGAGCTCCATTGCCGCGCGCCCTATCACCTCATCGAGCAAAGCGAAGGTGATGCCGCCGTGGAGGACACCGGGATATCCCTGGTGCGCCTCATTCGCCGTGAAGTTTGCCCAAACGCGCTCGCCATCTCCCTCAAAGATGATCTTCAGACCTATCGGATTCCGCATCCCGCACACGAAGCACATGCGAGAGTTGGGCTGTCTTCGTCTCATTAAGCTCACCTATCAGCGGTGTACTTCGCTCTGTTCGCAAGCAAGTGCCGGACTAGGAATATCGGCCCACAACCAGACACGCATCCTGCCCGCCCAAGCCGAAGGAGTTTGACAGTGCAACCTTGACCTCTGCCTTCCGAGCCACGTTGGGGACATAGTCTAGATCGCACTCGGGGTCGGGCGTCTCATAGTTGATGGTGGGGTGAATGATCCCATGTTCGATAGTCAGGGCACAGACGATTGTCTCCACCGCACCGGCACCGCCAAAGAGATGGCCGATCATCGATTTGGTCGAACTCACCGGCACTCGGTAGGCGTGATCGCCGAAGACCTTCTTGATGGCCAGTGTCTCCATAGCATCGTTGAGCACTGTGCCTGTCCCATGGGCGTTGATGTAGTCCACGTCCTCCGGTCCAATCCCAGCATCTTCCAGTGCCCAGCGGATGGCTCTCGCAGCGCCTTCGGCCTCAGGGTCCGGGGCCGCCATGTTGTACGCGTCCGTGGTAGCGGAGTACCCCAACACCTCTGCATAGATGTGAGCGCCTCTGCCCAGGGCATGCTCCAGGTTCTCTAACACCAGCATCCCGCACCCCTCGGAGCAGACAAACCCGTCGCGGTCCTTGTCGAAAGGACGACATGCTCCCTGTGGATCGTCGTTGCGAGTGGACAGTCCGCGCATGGCAGAGAACCCAGCCAGTCCAAGCTCGCTGGCGGAACTCTCCGTGCCCCCGGCGAACATCACCTGGGCCGCCCCCCGCCGAATGACCTCAGCCGCTTCTCCCACCGCCTGCAACCCCGCTGCGCAGGCAGTGGTCACTGTGTTGTTGTATCCCTTCAGTCCATAGATGTAAGAGACATGGAATGCCGCCATGTTCGGCACAGTGGTGACGAGATAGAACGGAGAAACGTGCTTGCCTTCAATCAAGTTGCGCACTGCCTCCTCCGTCGCATCCAGTCCTCCGATGGCCGTCCCCATCAACACGCCGACTTGTTCGGGGTCCATTCGCTCAAGGCTGAGTTGAGCATCCGCCAGCGCCTCCCCGGCGGCCGCCACCGCCAAATGGCAGAACCGCTCCATTCGCCGCGCTTCCTTGAACCCCATATACTCCTTGGGGTCGAAGCCCTTCACTTCCCCCCCGATTTTGGTGGGATATTTGCTGGCGTCTATCTTGGTTAATAAATCGATGCCTGACCGGCCCTCTATCAGTCCCTGCCAGGTGTCCCTCACGCTCAGGCCCAGCGGCGTGATGGCCCCCATTCCTGTGATGACCGCCCTATGGCGGATCCTCAACTGCGGCAACACGTATTTCAGCCTGTCTAAATCGAAAGCGGCGCCCTCCTCCCACGGGCTCTCCATCTCTTCGAGCTGTCTGCGCAGAGCAGCCCGTACCTCAGGAGGAAGCTGTCGCAGTTGCGGGCTGAAGTCGAGCATTGGCTTCCCCTCCCCAGTCGTCGGCATGGATCTACAGGCCCGTCTCCGCCAGCGATTCGGCGATAGCGGCCAGCATCCCGCCAGCGGCGCTGCGCTGGGCGGCTCCGATTCCGTTCTTGATCGCTTTGGCGTTGGAGCGGCCATGGCCTATAAACACCACGCCACCTACCCCTAGCAGGGGCACCCCTCCGGTCTCCGTATAGTCTAGGACCTTCTTCGCCCTCTGAAAGGCCGGCCTTGCCAGCATCCCCCCGACGGCGGTCACCGCACCGCTCTTGATCTCCTTCTGGATCACACCGGTCAGGAACTTGGTCAGTCCTTCCGACAGCTTGATGATGACGTTACCTGTCAGACCGTCGGTCACGACCACGTCAGCGAGGCCCGCCGGGATGTCCTTCCCTTCCACATTCCCAACGAAGTTGAGAGAGCTATTCTTCAACAGTCGGTAGGCCTCCTTGACCAAGGTGCTGCCCTTCCCTTCCTCCTCGCCGTTAGAGACGATTCCTACCCTGGGATCGGTGATGCCAAGTGCCGTCCGGGCGAACGCACTGCCCATGACACCGAACTGCAGCAGCCATTCCGGCTTGCAGTCCGTGTTAGCCCCAACATCCAGTACCACGCAGGAACCATGCGTGGTGGGATAGAGAGCGCTCAGAGCCGGCCTCTTGATCCCTGGGAGGCGACCCAGACGAAACAGGGCCGCAGCCATCACGCCCCCAGAATTGCCTGCGGAGAAGAAAGCGTTGGCCTCACCGCTTTTCAGGAGATTCATCCCAACCACCATGGACGAGTTTTGCTTCGCCTTCGCGGCGCTGGACGGCTCGTCCTCCATGCCTATCACTTCGCTGGCGTGGATAATGGGAAGCTTCAACCCGGATACCTCGTGCTTCTCCAATTCGGCGGTAAGGACATCCTCCTGCCCGACCAATGCCACCTCCACACCGTATTCCCGGGCCGCCCACACAGCTCCCTCTACAGTCACCTGTGGAGCCTGGTCACCGCCCATGGCGTCCAGAGCGATTCTCATCGTGCCTCCTTTCGCACCCGATCACTCTCGTGGGCCTGGGTCGCCGCTGAGGACGCCTGGGTGCCCAGCGTCATCCACTCGCGTGCCCACGGGACATCCTGAGCCCAGCACGGTCCATGGTCTCCTCGGAAGCTTGTGGCCGGGTCCGAGCACCCAGCAGCGCCGGCTTCGCCCAGCCTGTCAGAGGAGTCCCTTGGCGCCTGGGGGCAGGACGCATCTAGGTTCGGCATTCTCATTGTGCTGCCCAATAGAACAACCAGCACTCTCCTGAGAGCCTGTGACCTGCTCCTAGCGTGGTAGGAGTCCTAGGTTCGCCGCCGGCGGCGTCTGTCCGCTCTTCGCGACCTGACTGTGCCTCGCCTGGGGAGATTGCTGCGCGGAGGAGCCGTACAAGATCATCACCAGCGCCAATTATAGAAGTGCGCGCACCGTACGTCAAGTCACTCGCACGCAGCGTGTCCAGATACAGCCCCAGAGCAGCCGCGTATTGCCGCTCCCCTGGCGTATGACCGATCCGAGGACCCGTCGAGCGGTGTCGCATATAGGAAGCGCGTCGCACTGGCGAGTGACCGCCTATCCACCTACTCTCCTGCCCAGTCTTGACAATTACCAGTAGTTGTATTATTATAGAGTGGGCGACAGCCCCCAGGTGCAAATAGCGGGATTGTCTCGTTACATAAGGGGATGGTCTGCGTTGTAGTCGGTCTCGGTTGCTGTCCCCACAGTATTTGACGGGATGACGACCGAGATTTTTGTTTGTCAGTGCGGCAAGACCTACCACCGTACTGTCTCGGAAGGGACGAGACCGCTAAGAGACTGACCAAGAGAGGTGGTGAGAAGTGGCAAATGAGCGTCCAACTCAAACCAGGGGAATCCCAGGATGATTTGCTAAGGCGATTCCGCAAGCAGGTTGCGAATAGCGGGATCCTGGGAGAGCTCCGAAAGCGGAGATGGTTCGTTTCCAAGGGCGAGAAACGCCGCATGGAGCGCAAGAGGGCCATACGGAAGGCGAGGCAACGTCGCAACAGGAAGAGGTAGCGCCCGTAGGCATCCTGCTGGGGCCAACTACAGAGGCTCGGTATGGTTTTCTCCGATAAGGTCATTAGATGTGTATCCTGTGGAGCAGAGTTCGTTTTCGGGGTCGAGCAACAGAGGGCTTTGGCGACCCAGGGCGAGGCCGAGGAGCCACAGCTCTGCGCAGACTGTGCAACAACGGGGAGCAACGACCAGGCAGAGACGTCCACACAGACGGGCCATGTCAAATGGTTCAGCATCAGAAGAGGGTACGGCTTCATCACCAGGGATGACGGTGGTGGAGACGTGTTTGTTCATCACTCAGGAATCCAGGGGGAAGAATTCAAGGCCCTGTTCGAAGGGCAGAAAGTAGGCTTCGAGATCATGAACGAAGCCAAAGGGCCGAAGGCCATCAATGTCGTTCCCCAAGATGACTCCTGAGCTTTCCTAACTCCGGCGCATCGGGTGATCCGCCGCAGCGGTTCGTGTTCTGTTACCCCACGGAAGACTGTTGAGCATGATCCTCTGAGCACGCTTTTCGTTCTTCCGGCGCGCGAGCCAAGCGCCCGGATCGGAGATCATTGAGGTAATCTTGTCATGGACGGTAAAGAACGGGAGACAGTCAAAGATACGCTGGAAGCAGAGCTCGCTGAGACGATGGCGGAACTTGAGCGCCTGGAAAAGAAGGTCCAGGTCGAAGTCGAGTATGGCCTCGGCGAGGGCGACCCCAGCATCTATGAACGGGAGATCAACATGGCGCTGCGGCGACGGACGAGAAGGAAGGTCAGGTCGCTGCAGGAGGCGCTGACGAGATTCGAGGAAGGCACCTACGGCATCTGCGAGAGATGCGGAAGGCAAATCGGTGCGCAACGCCTGGAAGCACTACCCGAGGCTCGGCTGTGTATTGACTGTGCACAGCAAGCAGGCGGCTAGCGCACGTATTCACATCGCCCACGAGCGCACGGCCAGAGACGCCACCAGGTCGGTGGCGTCTTTTCTACGCCTTCATCGGGCGCACCCTGACGGCCGATTCCATGACATCAATGGTGCTCGGATGGCGGCCCTGCACTGCATGTATCGGACAAGCGATGGCTCGAACTGCTCAGGCCACTATCTCATCACCCTGCCACGCACAGGACTGATGAGTTCTGGTATGCGAGGCACCGGAGTAAGAGTTGGACGACTCCATCGAAGCACTGCCCGCGAAAGGTGCCACCACTGCGCTGGCCATGGAGGCAATGCCTACGGCCATCGGCCCTCTATCTGGCACGCGCCAACCGATGACCAAGCTACTGTACCATAGCGGCCTGCAACTGCGGGAGTACCCGCGGCTGCGGGTTCATCAGCCCGGACTCTACCCAGGCCCAGATCACTGTGGGCGATGGCCAGGGCTAGTTGTGAGCTGTTGGCGTTCCGGATAGAATAACGATGGGACAGCGCTGTACGTCGTTCCAGCGAGATCCCATCGAGTCAACCCTTCTCTACGCTGCCTGTGGGCACCGTGCCTCTCATCAGGTCCATTGGTCAGGATGAGTTGGAGATCGAAGGTGGAGTAACGTGATAGCAAGAAGCACACCCGACACAGAACCGACGCAGGATGAGCGGATCATGGCAGCCATAGCGCACGCCAGTATCATCGCCGGGGGCTTTGGAATCGTGGCGGCCATCGTCATCTGGCTCACACAAAAGGAGAACTCAAGCTACGTGCGTTTCCAGGGTCTCCAGGCAACGGTCTACCAGTTCGCGGGCATCCTTGCCACCACCCTGGTCTGGGCTTGCTGGGGGTGCTTCTACGCCCTCTCCTTCATCCCCATGGTGAGGGACCCCCAGGGTTTTGAGGATGCTCCACCGCCCGTGTTCTGGATCTCTCTGATGTCGATGGTCATCCCGCTGGCGCTCATGGCTCTCTGGTGGGTCTACGGGGTCTACGGCGGGTGGCGCACTCTACAGGGCCGCGACTTTCAATATGTCGGCCTGGGCCCCGCGCTGAGAAGGTACACGTCGGAAGCATAGCGGGACGTGCATCCGTCTTCGCTTCGGAAGCCAGACCGGTACGGCCCTTGAGAGGCGGACTTCTCGGTGCCCGCCTCGCGTTGACGGGCATCCAGCCGTTTCAAGCCAGCCAGGGATCCCGTGCACCTACCTCTCCCGGGGGAAGGACGATCGGATGAAAGCCAGGCCTTCCAAGGCCGGCGTCGCCCTGCTGCTCTTCGTGGCGTGTTTCGGGTGCTACTGCCTCACCCTCGCGCCGACCATCACCTGGGAGCACGACGGGGTGGACAGCGGAGATCTGATCACCGCCGCGTACACCCTCGGCGTCGCTCACCCCCCAGGCTACCCCTTGTTCACCCTGCTGGCCAAGCTTTTCACATTGTTGCCGATCGGAGAGACAGCCTACATGGTCAACCTGATGTCGGCGGTCCTGGCAGCGGGTACGGTCAGTGTGGTCTTCTGCACGATCCTTCTACTGGGCCCTCAACGTATTGATGCTCTGAGCATGGTTGTCATCGCGGCGGCATCAGCACTGCTTCTCGCATTCTCACGGGTATTCTGGTCCCAGGCCATCATCGCTGAGGTCTATAGCCTGAATGCTCTCCTGGTCGCCCTGATCATCTTCTTCACGACCCTCTATTGGCGGAGGGGAGAGACCAGGTGGCTCCATGCGCTGGCGATAGCCATGGGTCTTGGCCTGAGCAACCACTTCTCCTGTCTTCTTCTTGTGCCAGGCGTGCTCTTCTTAGTCCTGAGAAAGGGGAGACTGACGGGTACCGTCTGCCTCGGAATGGCAGCTCTCTTTCTGGCGGGTTTGAGCACCTATCTCTACCTGCCTCTGAGCTCAGCACGCCATCCTCCCCTGGACTGGGGCGGGCCCCATACGTGGTCTGGTTTCTGGTGGACGGTGTCAGCCAGGATCTACCGGGGATACATCTTTGCTCTGCCGGTGGCCCATCTGCCCGCGCGGATGGCTAGTTGGCTGAGCATGTCGGCCGAGCAGTTCACCTGGCTGGGATTGGCGCTTGGCCTGGTCGGCATCTGGGACTTCTGGGAGGAGGAGCGCGAGTGGCTGTTGTTCTCCCTGACCTCGTTCGGTGCCGTTGTGATCTACGCTCTAACCTACAACACCACCGATTCCTACGTCTATCTCATACCATCCTACCTGCTGTTCGCCATGTGGATGGCCCGTGGAGCTTCCTACTTGTTGCGAGAAGCCGTCATCCCCTGGATGAACAAAGGACGGGATCATGTTTCCAGCACATCCCGTCCCATCTGGCTTGTCGCCCTGCCCTTGCTGCTGTTGCCGGTGTTTGTTCTCGGTGCGAACCTCCGGGATCTGGACCTGAGCAACGACAGAGAGGCTTATGAGTACGCTGCTACGGTATTCGCTCAAGTGCCGCCAGATGCGGTGATCATCGCCGGCACCGATGCGCATGTCTTTTCCCTATGGTATCTCCTCTACGTGGAGGGCGCAGCACCAGAGGCCACAGTAGTGGCCAAAGGGCTATTCGAGTACCAGTGGTACAAGGACACCTTGCTGCGCCACCATCCTCAACTGGTTGTCCCAAGGAGCACCGCTGATCCCTATGATCAACTGTTTGCCTTCATAGATGCCAACCTGCCTCGCCGCCCCGTATTCCTCACGGACCCTGACGACCGCATCCTGGGCCGCTACGAGCATTCCCAGGTCGGCACCCTCTACAGGCTGGGAGTGAAGGGATAGGTCACTTCCCATTCGTTACCATCAGCCCTCATCTCCACCAGCAGGCGAGCCACCTTGCCAGTGTCTCCGAGGTTGTAGTGCAGTGACACCCGGAAGTACGTGTACTCGCCGCGCTGGGCGATTCTCTCCAGCTCGATCCTGTCCAACCCCAGGTCCTCACCGCCCAGCAATTCCTCGACCCTCTTGGCGAAGTCGCTCTCGGAGAGCTTCCGACCCAACACCATCAAGTCGGCGTCGGGCGTCATCTCATACATCACGCCGTAGTCGCCGTCTGCCAGTGCAGTGAAGTACTCCTCTAGCGCCCTCTCAGGGGTCGGCCCGAATCGCTCGCGATACCACGAGTACCCGAGATACACTCCGACAGCAATGGCGAACACCAGCACCGCACCACCTATCGCGGCGCTCCAGAGCACCAAACGTTCCCTCACCTGTCACTCTCCATCAGGCAACCCCTTCAACTTCTTGTCGCCCCCCCTCTATGACCGCGAGCGAGGCGACGCTATCGCCGCTCTTGAGGCGCATCACCCGGACACCGCGAGTGGCACGACCCATCTGCGATATGCTCGCGACCTGCGTGCGCAGGACCATTCCCTTGGACGTGATGAGCGTCACCTCGTCCTTAAGATCCACGACCTTGGCATCTGCGATCCTGCCCACCTCATCAAGTCTCTTGGTGTCTATCGTCACCACGCCCTTTCCGTGGCGGCTCTGAACTGGATACTCCGCCAGGTCTGTTCGTTTGCCGAACCCATTCTCCGTCACCACCAATAGATTGGCCTTGGGTCTGACTACGTCCATCGACGCTACCCTGTCCTTGCCCTCCAGTCTCACGGCCATCACCCCACCAGCCACACGCCCCATCGGACGGATGTCACTCTCCTTGAAGCGGATTGCCTGGCCTCTCTCAGTGACTATCACTACTTGCTGCTTGCCGGTCGTGGGCTTGACCCATCGTAGCTCGTCTCCATCTTCCAGCATGATGGCAATGAGTCCACTAGGCCGCACCGACGAGAACTCTTCCAGCGAGGTGCGCTTGATCTTGCCGTTGCGCGTCGCCATCACCAGAAAGCCTTGCTTCTCGAAATCGGAAACTGCTCTCACGGCCGTCACCAGCTCCCCACGCTCCAGAGCTATCAGATTGACCAGTGGCAGCCCCCTGGCCCTACGCCCGACATCCGGGACCTGATAAACCCTCTCGTGATAGACCTTGCCCCTATCCGTGAAGAAGAGCAGGCCATCCAGGGTGTTGGCCAAGAGCAGGTGCTCCACCAGATCCTCCTCGCGTGTGCCAGCCCCTTCCACGCCTTTTCCTCCCCGCTTCTGGCGCGAATAAGTCTCAGCCAACACGCGCTTGATGTATCCCCGCTGAGTGAGGCTGACCAGCACTTCTTCCTCAGGAACTAGATCTTCCTCCGCGAGATCTCCTTCGGCATCTGGGCTGATAACCGTGCGCCGCGCATCCCCGTACTCCTTCTGCAACTCCTCCAGATCCTCCCTGACGAGGTGCAGGACCTTTCGTGGGTTGGCCAGCAGATCCTCGAAGTATGCGATGCTCTTGATCACTTCGGTGTACTCGTCCTCGATCCGCTTGCGCTCCAACGCAGCCAGGCGCCGCAACTGCATCTCGAGGATCGCGTCCGCCTGGACCTTGGTCAGCTTGAACTTGCGCATGAGGTTCTGTCGCGCCGTATCCACGGTACGAGAGCCGCGGATGGTAGCGATCACCTCATCCAGATGCTCCAGCGCAACCCGCAGACCCTCCAGGATGTGGGCCCTGTCCTTGGCCTTGGCCAGATCATGATGAGTGCGACGGGTGATAATCTCTCTGCGGTGCTCGATGTAGTGGGCCATCATGCGCTTCAGGGTGAGCACGCGGGGCTCGCCATCGACCAAGGCCAGCATGTTCACGCCGAAGGTACTCTGCATCTGGGTGTACTTGAAGAGTTGATTGAGCACCGTAAGGGGCTGCGCCCCGCGCTTCAGCTCAATCACCACACTCATCCCATGGCGGTCTGATTCGTCGCGCAGGTCGGAGATGCTGTCGATACGCTTGCCGCGCACCAACTCCGCGATCCTCTCGATCAGCCTGGCTTTGTTCACCTGGTACGGGAGTTCGGTAACCACGATGCGGTGGCGGTTTCCTCGCATCTCCTCGATGTGCGCCTTGGCCCGTACTAGCACCAGGCCCTTGCCGGTGGCGTATGCTGAACGGATCCCCTCTTCGCCCAGGATCACCCCGCCGGTGGGGAAGTCGGGACCTCTAACCAGGCGAAGCAGATCGTCCGGCGCAATATCATCCAGCTTGTCGTAGTTGTCAATGAGGTAGATGAGGCCGTCGCATATCTCGCTCAGATTGTGCGGAGGGATATTGGTTGCCATACCCACTGCAATCCCGGATGCGCCATTCAGCAGCAAGTTGGGCAGTCTGGCAGGAAGGACCAGGGGCTCCTGGAGCGTACCGTCGAAATTGCCGCTGAAATCGACGGTGTCTCTATCTATGTCGGCCAGCATGCCCTCCGCTATGGCATGCAGACGGACCTCGGTGTACCGCATGGCCGCCGCGCCGTCGCCATCCACGGAGCCGAAGTTCCCCTGGCCGTCAACCAGCGGGTAACGCATGGAGAAATCTTGAGCCATGCGCACCATGGCGTCGTACACGGCAGCGTCACCGTGTGGGTGGTACTTGCCCAAGACCTCTCCAACTATGCGGGCGCTTTTCTTGTGGGGCCGGTCGTGACGCAAACCCATGTCGTGCATGGCATACAGGATGCGGCGATGGACGGGTTTCAGGCCATCGCTCGCATCGGGCAAGGCCCTGGCCACGATCACGCTCATGGCATAGTCGAGATAGGAACCCATCATTTCCTCCTCGATGTCTATGCGCCTGACCGTACCTAGTTCCATACGCTCCACTCCATTCTCATTGCCTGCACATTCGATACATTATACCCCAATCTCGACCGAAACTCCACGGAAAAAAGACAGCCCCTCCGAATAGAGGGGCTGTGTGGGTCGTTGTTTGCCCTAGTACTGGGGCATTGGCGGCATCGCCGGCTCTTCCTTGGGTATATCGGTCACCAGTGCCTCCGTGGTGAGAATCATCGCCGCGATACTCGCTGCGTTCTCCACAGCGGAACGGGTCACCTTAGCCGGGTCGATGATGCCTTTCTCGGTCATGTCACCGAAGTCCTCGGCCAGCACGTCGTACCCCACGTTGGGGTTCTTGCCGTCCTTCTGCAGCCGCCGCACCTGCTCCAGGACCACTGCACCGTCCTTACCGGAGTTCTCGACGATCTGCCGCAGGGGCTCCTCCAGCGCACGGCGTACGATGGACACGCCCGTCGCCTCGTCACCCGCCAGCTTCTTGAGCTCCTTCGACTTGTCCAGGGCCTCAATGGCATTGATCAGCGCCACACCACCACCGGGGACAATACCCTCCTCCACAGCGGCTCGGGTGGCAGAGAGAGCATCCTCCACGCGGTGCTTCTTCTCCTTCAACTCCACCTCGCTGCCTGCGCCGACCTTGACGATGGCCACGCCACCGGCCAGTTTCGCCAGGCGCTCCTGGAGCTTCTCCTTGTCGTAGTCAGAGGTCGTGGTCTCTATCTGGGCCTTGATCTGCTCGATGCGGCCTTTGATGTCGGACTCCTTGCCTCTACCATCAATGATCGTCGTGTCATCCTTGGTGGATACAACCTTGCCGGCCTTGCCCAGGTCATTGATAGTGGCCGTTTCCAGTTTGCGCCCCACTTCCTCGCTGATGACTGTGCCTCCAGTCAGCACGCCGATGTCCCCCAACATGGCCTTGCGCCGATCGCCGAAGCCCGGGGCCTTGATGGCCACGGCGTTGAAGACACCCCGGAGCTTGTTAAGCACCAGGGTAGCCAAGGCCTCGCCGTCCACGTCCTCAGCAATCACCACGATCTCCCGCTTGCCGACCTGCGCCAGTTTCTCCAGAATGGGCACGATGTCCGTGGCAGCAGAGATCTTCTTGTCCGTGATCAACAGGTAGGGCTCCTCCATCACCGACTCTTGACGCTCGGGGTCCGTCATGAAGTATGGCGAGATATATCCTCGATCCAGCTGCATACCCTCGACGTATTCCTTCTCGAAGCCCAGGCCTTTGCCTTCCTCAACCGTAATCACGCCATCCTTGCCGACCTTGTCCATCACCTCGGCGATCAATTCGCCGATCTCCATGTCAGCGGCGGAAATGGCTGCTACGTAGGCGATCTCCTGTCTGCCCTTGACGTCGTGGCTCATGTCTCTCAAGGCCTGCACTACCACCGTGGTCGCCTTCTCGATGCCTCGCTTGATAATCATCGGGTTGGCGCCCGCGGCAACGTTCTTCAAACCCTCGTTGACGATCATCTGGGCCAAGACCGTCGCCGTGGTCGTACCGTCGCCCGCCACATCATTTGTCCTGGTGGCTGCTTCCTTCAGGAGCTGTGCTCCCATGTTCGCGAAGGGTTCCTCCAGCTCGATGTCCTTGGCCACGGTCACCCCATCATGGGTGATAGTTGGGGCACCAAACTTCTTGTCCAGGGCCACATTGCGTCCCTTGGGTCCGAGTGTGGTCTTGACGGCCTCGGCCAGGCTATCGATGCCTATCTTCAAAGCTCGACGAGCTTCCTCGGAAAAAACCAACTGTTTTGCCATCCTGTTCTACCTCCTGTGTCCTGATCGATCTTGCATTTTCCTGGATTGAGACGAGTTCTTGGACCACAGCCGATGTCGGCTCTACTTCTTCTTCTTCGCCTTGCTGCCTCCGAGAACGGCAAGGATATCCTTCTCGCCTAGTATCAGGTACTTGGTGTCATCAAGCTTCACCTCGGTGCCTGCGTACTTGGCGAAGACGACACGATCCCCCTCTTTGACCTCCATAGGGGCTCGCTCCCCGTTGTCCAGCAGACGCCCTGGACCAACGGCCACCACGATGGCCTCCTGGGGCTTCTCTTTGGCAGTCTCGGGCACATAGATACCAGAAGCTGTCATCTCTTCCTGCTCAACGGCCTCTACTACTACCCGATCAGCCAGCGGTTTAAGCTTTAGCGCCATGTTCAAGACCTCCTTCTCTTATTATTCTCCTTTGTGGTGCTCCACTTTATCACACAAATTAGCACTCTCAAGCATAGAGTGCTAATCCATATCTAATGATACAGTATTCTCCTCAAAAGTGCAAGCTCACTGAGCCAAACCCAGAACGTGGTTTGCGGCTCTATGCTACTCGGATCTCCTCCCTTGTCACCATTTCTCCGTTTTCCGCCCAAACGCAGCACAGGGCGTCGCCTGGTCGCTCAGAGCCGCTAGTCAGGCAGCCTCCAAATGGATGCTCACCGAAGCTGCCTGAAGCGCTCCGTTCACTGCTCGCAGTAGTCCAGCCCGTCCCAGGCAGGCTGGGCCCAGACATCGAGCTGCAGCGCCGTCTCGAAGTAGGGCACCGCCTGCTCACAGTCCTCCGCAAGATTGATGTAGGACCACCCCAGCGCGTAGTAGTACTCGGGGGCCTGGGTGCCGTACTCAATGGCGCTCAAGAAGTTGGGGATCGCGTCCTCCCAGCGCATCAATCGGAAGTAGGCAATACCCAGATGCCCGTAAGCGGCGGCATACTCCGGGTCTTCCTCAGCAGCCTTACGAAACCTGTCTGCGGCCCTCTCGAACTCGCCCTGATCCAGGTAGACCTGTCCCAGCGTATCGTAGACCTCCGGATTGCGCGGATCCAGGTTCTCGGCCAATTCTAACTGTGCGATGGCCAATTCGTATTTGCCCAGAATGCGATACGTGCGGGCCAGGCGTATGTACAGATAGCTGAGGTTGGGCTCGAGCAAGCCCGCCTCTGCATATTCAGCCACGGCCTGGCTGTAGTTGCCCATCTTCTCGTACACGTAGCCCAGATTGAGGTGCGTGACCCAACTGGAGCCATCGAGGCGGACAGCGGTCTTCGCGCTCTCCAGGGCCTCGTTCCAACGATCCTTGTCAGCATAGGCCTCTGCGAGATAGGCATAGCCCTCGGCGTACTCTGAGTCCAGCTCAATTGCCCTGAGTGCAGAGGCCACAGCCTCATCGTACTGACCGTTCCAGTCCAGCGCCATGGCATGCAGCGCGTGTGCCTCTGCGTTCTCCGGTGCCAGTGCGACAGCCCGGGTGGTCTTCTCCAGACCGTCGGAATAGCGTCTCCGCAGGGTCAACAGCCTTCCCCACCGCGCATAAGCTATGGCATGGTCGGAGTCCAGCTCAGTCGCGCGCTGGTACTCGGCCATAGCCTCATCGATCTTGCCATCATCAAAAAGGGCGTCCCCCCTATCGACGTGCCCTTCAGCGGTCTCCACCGTCGCCGCTGGTGGCTCTTGGCCCACCAATTCAGGCCGCTCCACAATGGCATACACAGCCAAGGCTGCCACAATGATCAGTAGCAGCAGAATCCAGGCCAGAAAGCGTCCTCTCTTCTTCTCTTGTTCTATGTACATCTGCCGTGACTAGCTCGTCTCTACGATGTCCACGTCGGGCACGACCTGCACCCACACATTGCCCACCTTGAACGGAAGTGCATTGCCTGCGTCATCCACGAAACTGATCATCTCCATCTGGCCCCGTCGTATCCAAGTCCCCCGGGCCATCATTCCATCCCTGAAAACCAGGGCAGCCCCTTGACCCAGGAGCTCCATTCTGACAGAGAAAGAACCATAGCCCTCGTCGATATCCGTCTTGGTATGCTTCGCCTCTAGAACAACCACGGTGGCCGCCGTCAAAGCCTCTCCGCTGGTCTCCTCCACGTGAAGCTCCTCTCCAGCGTAGCGGCGATACAACCCGAGGTCGGCGTCGTACTCCCAACGAGCCCAACTCTGCGGGGCATACACCACCTTGATCTCTGATGCTCGCTCGTCCCATTCCACGCTTTCGCTGAACACGAAACCCGGCCTATCCGCCGGCTTCGCCCAGCCTTGCTCCTCCACCTCCGTCCTTAACGCGTTGGTATCGCAGTACTTGTTGAACGGGCTCACTCTGCCCGAGGCGGTGAAGAAACCACCAGCTCCGAAATAGCCATCCATGTCCGGAAGACCTGCCGCGCGGATCATGGGCAAAACCCGGTTGGCAGCCCCATAATGAACCAGCACAGCGTCAAACATATCCACGAGGTGCTCCACGTCGATGAGCCTGGCGCTCCGTACGGGCCCTACACGCTCGTGATCCTGGCAAAGGAAGATGGCACTGAAACGTGTGATCGCGCCCTCGGCGAAATGCTCGAAGACTACATCAGCCTTATTGATGCCCGACGGAGGCCGGCTCCCAGGATAGTTGTCTACCTTGATGTCCAGCGGCCGCCGCATGGCCAGGCTGGGGTCGGCCATCTCAACGCCCGTCAGTGGACACCGGTCATAGGACCGCTCTGGCGTCGCAGTGGGCACGATGGCCGTGTTAGTGGCTGTGGGCTCCGCTGCTGCCAGCACCGCCGGCGTCTTGGTAGGTGTAGGAGTGGCCGATGGCGACCGCTGCAGGACTGAGCAACCGTTGCTTAGCAGAATCAACGAAATGCCCCCCCAGACGACAAACACAGTCACAATCGCGCTCCGCTTGTTCATCTGCTACGTCCGTGCACCGCCGCCGCACGGCTGCCTATTCGACACTCTCATCAGATGGATCCTCCATACCAAAATTCGCTGTCGTCCGTGTGCGACGGCTAGCCCTGGCCCATGTCGCTCAGCTCGTCCGACAAAAGACCGCTGACCATCTGGGGGTTGGCCTTGCCCCGTGTGATCTTCATTACCTGACCCACCAGGAACCGCAGGGCCTGGGTCTTTCCTTCCAGGTAGTCGGCCACCGCCTCGGGGTTGTCTGAAACGACCCGTTTGACGACTGCCAGGAGTTCGTCTGCGTCGCTGATCTGCATGAGGTCGCTCTCGGCGATGATCTCTTCAGCCGATCGTCCCCTGGTAAACATGTCCTCGAAAACTGCCTTGGCTGTGCTGATGTTGATCTCCCCCGAGTCGACCATCTTCAACAACTTAACCAACCGACCTGGGACGACCTTGGCCTCACAGATCTCAGCGCCGCTCAAATTCAACAAACGGAACAACTCTCCCGTGATCCAGTTGCTGACCGCCTTGGGCTCCGGGTACTGCTGTACGCACTCCTCAAAGTAGTTCGCCACATCTAGGTCCTCTGTCAGCAGCGCAGCGTCGTATGGCGACAATCCGTACCCACTGACAAAACGGTTCCTCTTGGCGACGGGCAACTCCGGGAGGCGGGAGCGCAGCTCGCCCACCCAGGCCTTGGTGATGACCAAAGGTGGAAGGTCAGGCTCCGGGAAATAACGGTAGTCGTGGGCTTCCTCCTTCAGCCTTTGTGGCTCAGTGGTCCCCAGTTCATCCCGCCATCCGACGGTCTGCTGCTCCACAGTGCCCCCTGCCTGCAGAATGGCGGCTTGCCTCTCCACCTCGCTCATCAAGGCATGTTCCACCGCCTGAAAGGTGTTCATATTCTTGATTTCCACTCGATTGCCCAACCTGTCCGAACCCTTGGGCCGGAGAGAGATATTGGCTTCACAGCGAAACGATCCTGCTTCGAGGTCCCCCGTGCTTACGTTCATGTAGCGCAGTAGCTTGCGGAGTTCCCGTACATAGGCCTTGGCCTCGGCCGGCGTACGCATGTCCGGCCTGCTCACGATCTCGATGAGGGGCACGCCAGAGCGGTTGAAGTCAATGAGGGTGTGCCGCCCATCACCGTCGTCCCGGTGGTAGAGCCGCGCGGTGTCCTCCTCCAAATGGACATCCGAGATTTCTATCTCCTTGCGCACGCCGTCAATCTCTATGGCCAGACAACCGTTGATACCCACCACCGAGCTGTGCTGGGAAATCTGATAACTCTTGGGCAGGTCCGGGTAGAAGTAGTTCTTTCGATCGAACCATACTTCACCCTCACTGACGCTGCACCCCAGAGCGAGAGCTGTCATGAAGGAGTACTCAATGGCCTTACGGTTGATGGTAGGGAGAACGCCGGGCATGCCAAGGCAAACGGGACAGACGGCCGTATTGGGGCCTAGATCGACTATGCGGGCGGTACACGCACAGAACATCTTGCTCTGCGTAAAGAGGTGGGCGTGCACCTCCATGCCGATGATCGCTTCGTACTCCATGCCTAGCCCTTCGTCTGTTCAAGGGTCAGACTCGACGGCTACTTGACCATCCTGGCCCGTGAAGCAGGGATGATTCCCCATCAAACCCACACCATAAGGCCGTCTTGACCGCCCCGTAGCCGGGTCTCAACGCCAGCCACGGACACCAAAAGGCTATTATACCGACATCACCAAGGCAAAACAACCTCTTGCTAACCCCGGCGCGGAGGAGTATAATGATGGTAAGCCCCTGCCAGCGAGGGGCGCTGTTATAAGGGTACGATCAGGTTGGGCGGGCCAAGATGTTGGAGAAACTGGCACACGTCGAGGAACGGTACGAGGAACTGAATGCCGTTCTTTCCGATCCAGACATCGCCTCTGATTACGTGAGGGCGAACGAGTATGCTCAGGAGCGTGCGGAACTGGAGGACGTTGTCAACACTTACCGCCGCTACAAACAAGTACAGGAAGATCTGAGCGACGCTCGCTCCTTGCTGCAAGAGAATCTTGGCTCGGAGATGTCAGAGCTGGCGCAGGAGGAAATCGCTTCCCTGGAAGATGAGGCCGAGGAGCTCGAACAAGAGCTAAGGGCGTTCTTGCTGCCCAAGGACCCCAACGACGAGAAGAACGTCATCGTGGAGATACGAGCTGGTACCGGCGGTGAGGAGGCCGCTCTGTTCGCGGGTGACCTGTATCGGATGTATACCCGGTACGCAGAGAACAAGGGCTGGAAAACGCATATCCTCTCCTCCAACAGCACGGGGATTGGGGGTTTCAAGGAAGTGATCTTCCTGGTGGAGGGTAGGGGCGCCTATTCCCACCTGAAGTATGAAAGCGGCGTTCACCGGGTGCAGCGAGTGCCGTTGACGGAGTCCAGCGGGCGAATCCATACATCAGCCGCTACGGTCGCCATTCTCCCCGAGATGGACGAAGTTGAGGTTACCATTGCTCCCGAGGACCTGCGCATCGACGTCTATCGCTCCGCTGGACATGGCGGGCAGAGCGTGAACACGACGGACTCGGCCGTGCGCATCACCCACTTGCCCACTGGCCTTGTGGTAACCTGCCAGGATGAACGCTCTCAGTTGCAGAACAAGCTTCGCGCCATGGCCATCCTCCGTGCCCGTCTCTACGACATGGAGCAGAGCAAGCAGATGGCGCAGGTAGAACAGTCACGCCGCTCTCAGGTGCTGTCGGGGGACCGCAGCGAGAAGATACGCACCTACAACTTTCCCCAGAACCGGGTGACGGACCATCGTATTGGCCTGACCAGCCATCGCCTCGAAGGGATACTGGACGGTGAACTGGACGAATTCGTGTATGAACTCGCCAGCGCCGACCAGGCGACTGCGCTGCAAGAGGCGAGCTGAGGCGACAGCGCACGGGAAGTCGCGATGATCTCCAACCAAGGCAGCTGTCTGTAGCAGCGGACAGCTGCCTTTCTTGATTGCCATGGACCCCTGAACGTCAATCCCCAGAGGCAGGCGATTGGCCGACATGAGTGATCTTCTCAACTGGGCCACTCTGGCCCTCAAAGAAGCAGGCATCGAGTCACCCCAGCTCGACGCCGAGGTGCTGTTGGCACACTCGCTGGGGATTAGCAGAAGCGAGTTGTATGCCCGGCTGGACCAGCGACCCGAGGAAGCGGCCGAGAAGCTCTTCAGATCCGTCGTAGCTCGCCGTTTGTTGCATGAGCCGGTGGCCTACATCACTGGCCACAAGGAGTTCTACGGCCTGGAGTTGCAAGTTGACCGCCGCGTCCTCATCCCTCGTCCCGAGACGGAGACCCTGGTGGAAGTGGCCCTGACCATCGCACGTCAGCACCGAGTCACAGAGCTGGCGGAAGTGGGTGTGGGGAGTGGGGCCGTGGCCATCGCCCTGGCCGTCAACCTGCCTTGGGCGGAGATCTACGCCACCGATAGCTCTTCACAAGCCCTCGAGGTGGCCGAGGAGAACTGCCGCCGCCACGAGGTGTGGGACAGAGTCCATCTTGCTCTGGGCGATCTGTTGGACCCGCTCCCCGAACCCGTCGGTCTCGTGGTAGCCAACCTCCCGTACGTGGCTGAGGAGGAACTGGACAGCTTGGCGTCGGACATCACGGCGTACGAGCCCCTCAGCGCGCTCGACGGAGGACCCGATGGGCTGGATCACATCCGTCGTCTCCTGGAACAGGCGGGGCCGTGGCTTAAGCCTCCCGGGATGATCTGCCTGGAGATTGGCGCCACTCAGGCTCTGGCCGTGAACGCTCTGGCCCGAGAGCCCTTCCCTGAGGCGACGGTGGCCCTGGTCAGAGACCTGGCTGGCCTGGACCGGGTCGTGATCATAGCAACCTGACAGAAACAAACCATGCCGAGGCAGGTTCGTACCGAGGTCATACCAACCACGTACCCCACCGCCATCGAACAGGCTCTACGGGTGCTTAGAGCGGGTGGCCTGGTCGCTTTCCCCACCGACACGGTCTATGGAGTGGGCGCCCTTCCTTTCCTGGCACCGGCGGTGGAGCAGATCTACCGTGCGAAGGGCAGACCACGTCACAAGGCCATCCCCATACTCCTGGACAGCGCGGGTCGCCTGCCGGAAGTAGCGGAGAATGTCTCCCAGGAGGCCTCGCAGCTGGCCAAGAAGTTCTGGCCAGGCCCGCTGACCATCGTGCTGACGCGGAAACCCACCGTTCCCGACGTGGTCACCGCTGGGGGAACGAGTCTCGCTGTAAGGGTGCCGGACCACGAATTCGCGCTGGGTCTCATCGCCGCCGCGGGGGGTGCGCTGGCCGCCACCAGCGCCAACCAGTCAGGTCAGCCGGACCCTGTAACCGCCCAAGAGGTGCTCGCCCATTTGGGAGGACGGATCGAGCTCATCCTGGACGGAGGGCACTGCCCAGGAGGCATTCCCTCCACGGTGATAGACCTGACTCGGGCCTTGCCACAGGTCGTGCGTTGGGGCGCGATCAAACGTGCTGCATTGGAGGAAGCTCTCGGGCGCCAGCTCCTCTAGTCCATTGGCTGGCAGCTTCCCTCGCCGGCTATGGCGAGCCGCGATGAGTCCAGCCCCTTGCCGCGAGGGCGAGAGCAGCAAGCAGAGTCGCCGCAGACAGAACACCACCGATCTTGAGCGTTATCGGATCGAATGACAACTCAACGCGGCTTGGACCCGCTTCAACCTCCACGCCACGCAGCGCATAGTCGACGCGATGGATCCTAACCTCCCTGCCGTCCACACGCGCCCGCCAACCCGGGTAGTAGATCTCGCTCAGCACCAGCATGCCATCCTCTGCGGCGTCCACGTCCAGGGTTATCCTGGAGGGCTCGTATTCCACCACAGTGACGGACGAATCGCGCACGTCAGTTTCGCCTGAAAGTATGGCCTGTGGCTCTTCCTCCAACAGGACTGTCTGAAGCGGGTCGAAGTCCCCAGTGGCCAGCAGTGGCAGCGCCTCGTCTCCTCGGACGACTTGCGCTTTGTGTACAACCCAGGCGCGCGGCAAGTAGCGCTGCAACCGGTGGAGGAAAGTAGTGCCCTCTCCATCGGGCTCTTGATAGAGCACGTCGGTCACCGCTACTAGCGTCCCGCGCCAGGTGATGGCGTACTTAACGCTCATCAGCTCCCACAGCCGTTCCACAGGCACCGCCTTGGCCAGCTCCTCGTACCACCTCAACCGCAAAGGGCTGGCCCCACCGATGTCCTCCACCTCGTAGAACATCCCGTAGTTGCCAGGCAACCGCCACTCGTTGTAGACACGCCCGGCATCCTGGTCCGCCTGAACGGACGCCAGCAGGGCGCGCGGGCCGTACTCCCGTAGAGGACTGGCGGACTGGAAGTTGTTCTGCCAGTTGACCGTAAACAGATCGAAGACCACCACCAGCACGGTGACCGTCATCAGCGCACGCGACCCCAGCAGGCCCCTCTGACGAGCGAAGATGCAGCCGGCGGCGAACACGGTCAGCATGGTCAGCAGAACCGCTCGGTTCAACATGGGGCCGAAGGGGCTGTCCGCCGCAAGACCAGCCCGCAACCAACCGTAGAGGAAGGCGAACACCAGGCCCAAGGCGCCCACTACCAGTACTACCAGACCCCGGTTGCAGGATCTAAGCCGCTCCCGCACAAGTCCAGGCCAGGAGCCAAACACCCGTGCGGCGCCATATCCCGCCAGTATGGCGACGGCAAAGCTGAAGACGTAGGCCAACCTCTCCTGCGAACGGAAGATGCCAAACCCTGGGGCGAAGAGGTAGAACGGGCTGTACAGGAAAGTGCTGCCTCCCAGGGACAGCAGCAGGGCAGCCACAGCCAGTGCTGCCCAGAACAGCACGCGGCGGTCTCTGATCAAGAAGACGCCGGCACAGGCCAGGAGTAGCGGCAGGACTCCTACATACAGCGGCGACCATTGGCTTAGGACTCCGGGCAAGAGGATTTGCACGAGATCGTGCAATGGGAAACCGTGGGCCATTTCCTCGTATGTACCCGCTGCCCTGGTGGAAAGAAGCATAAACTCCAGACCGGGGACCAACTGTACGGCCGCCACACCCAGACCTGTGAGTAGGAACAGGCAGAAGAGGCCGACTTTGGACCACACCGAACCCCTTCCCCTGTACGTCTCGAAGCCCCAGTACAACACAGCGACGTAGAACACGTACATGGATGACTGCGGATGCCCGGCGAGCAAAGACACGCCAAAGGCCAGGCCTGCCCAGACGAAGCCTCGCCTCTCGCCGCGCTCCTGCCATCTCTCCCAGGCGATACTGAGTAGCAGCAGGATCAGTGGCAGCCACACATCGACCTCGAGGATGGCCAGTTGCTGAATCGGATAGGACGTCAGATACCCGCCGAAGGAGAAAGTGACGGCTGCAACGAGCGCGGGGAAGTTGCTCCTTAGCAGCCTCCTGGCGAAAAGGTAGGTGAACAGCCCGGCCAGAAAGACGTGGGCGATCGCCTCCAGTTCCAGGGCATAGAGGGGGAATCCCCAGGGAGCGCTCAGCAGGATCGTGAGGAGGCTGGGCGGATAGAAGATGGCCGACTGTATGTCGGCCAGGAAGGGATGACCACCATAGGCGTAGGGGTTCCAGAGGGGAAGGTGTCCTGACAGAAGCTGCCGCGCCTCGAAGACACTGAAGACGTAGAACTGATCGACGAAATCGCCGGAGGGGAAGTATCCCCGGTCCTCGGCGACAGGAGTGATGATTCTCCAGAAGAAGAGCGCACAGAGGAGCGTCAGCAGCACCGCTGCCAGGATCTGCGAGCCGTATCCCTCCCAGCGCCTCCTCATGGCCGCCTACCCCTCACAAGCCCGCGCCCAGTTCTGGCCCAGCCGTCGAGGGCCTACGAGTCCATCTGCTGACGAAAGATGGTAGGCGAGTGGTACCTGCTCACGATCTCGGAGAGGCTCTTCTGGAACTGATCGGTTTGCACCATGCCAGACCTGTTTAGCAGATACCTCAACACCACCGACAGCGTCTCGACGCCGTAGACGATTCCATCCTTGAATCCTACGGAAGACGCCTCATCGAAGTAGCGGGTGGGCACGGCTATTTCCGTGATCTCGAAGCCGAAAGCCACGGCCTGAGCGAGAATCTCGCTGTCAAAGACGAAGCGGTCTGCGTTGAGGAGGAAGGGCACTGTCTCCAGGAAGCGACGACTGTAGGCCCGAAAGCCGGTGTGGTACTCCGAGAGCCTCTTTCGGAACGCCAGGTTCTCCACCAGGGTCAAGAACCGGTTCGACAGGTACTTGTAGACCGGCATCCCGCCAGCCAGCGTCCCTCCGCCCAGCACACGTGAGCCCAGCACTAGATCCGCTTCTCCATCCTGGATGGGTCGTATCAGCTCGGGGACTAACCTGGAGTCGTACTGATAGTCCGGATGCAACATGACCACGATGTCAGCCCCGTCCTTGAGCGCCTCGAGATAGCAAGTCTTCTGATTCCCCCCGTACCCAGTGTTCTGGACGTGAATGACCACCTTCAAGCCCAGTCGACGAGCGATCTCCACCGTCTCGTCCTGGCTAACGTCATCCACCAGGATGATCTCATCCACGATGTCCCGCGGGAGATCGTTGTACGTCTTCTCCAGGGTCTGCGCCGCGTTGTAGGCGGGCATCACTACTATGACTCTCTCACCCTCGGGCACCTATGCCTCCCTGGGAGCCACACTCGGCTGGCCCGAGTGAGGTCAGCCGTCACCTTCTCCCTAGTCAGTCACCATCACCGTATCCAGGAGTATGCGATTATCCAGCACCTGACCCGCATCGTCAAGAACTGGTAGCCTTGCTCCGGATGAAACCAGGTAAAGCCCTACCTCGATCTCGTAATCGCCCGCCGGGACATCGGATGGCAAGACCAATTCGTACTGGTCGCGAACGACCTCACCCACGGACCAGAAAGAGGTGGGATAATCTCCGTCCACGGGGTAGCTGTCATCCTGAGCCCAGATGCGCCCTTCGGCATCAGCCAGGTGAGTGAAGACCGTGTAGTCCTCCTTGATCTCCTGCCTCGCTCGCCAGAAAAGGGTCAAGTGCACTGTATCTCCAGCTCTCGCCTCCCGTCTGTCCAGGTCAAACCCCACCAGGTCCACCTGATTGCCCAGGTTGACGCTCATGGCTTGCGAGATCTCGTGCTCTAGCGGCGCCCAGGGCTCTACTTTCACTGCCTGAAGGAACACCTGCCCGACCGGCTGCCCATCTTTCGTGGCCCGAAGGTACTCCATCGTGGGCAGGTGATACACGCTCAGCCCGACCCACCCCACGGTGGGCGCCTCGGCCCGCGGCCTGACCCGCATCCAACACCGGTCGGCTACCACATCTCCAGGATTCCATTGGCTGGTGGGGTACGATCCCAGCCCCGGATAACTGTCCTCCTGTCCTATGAGGTCGCCGTTCGGGGTCAACAGAACCAGGGAGACGCTGTAGTTCATGTCCATCTCAGTCAAGCCCTGCCAGTAGAGCGTCACATATATGGACTCGCCGGGCCTGAACACCTCCCCGTCAAGGTCAAAGCCCAGGAGCTTCATCTGTCCACTATAGGAGATGTCGCTCCGGTTGGGAATGGACTCCAGTTCATCACTGGACAGCAAAGGAGGGCGCGCATAGGCTGTGGAGATGTACAGAAAGGGAGTGACTAGGGCCACCAGCAACATCGCTGCCCCAACCGTGTAAGCGAAGGCGCGGCGATACCGTCGCGGTGGCAACTGCATCAGACCCCAGGACAGGAAGGCGGAGAGACAGCAAATGGCCGGGAAGACCAGCCTTCCCGTAGCAGCATCTATCATTTGATTGTATCTGACATATCCCGCTCCCACCGTCGCCATCCACACCAGCATGATGAGCAGCGACGAGACGGAAACCGTCCGCGGCCTTTTCAATCCCCGCGCCAGGGCCAGCGGGAGACCCACCACCCCCAGGACAACCAGCACATCGTAGAAGCGGTAGACCCATGTATCGGCCAACACATTGAACCAGCCAAAGATGGCCCAATAGGAGAGGCGAAAGCCCTCCAACTCGTCCAGGAACTTGGCCACCGTCAGGTTCCGGTCCGACGCCGTCCCCAGGGCTTCCAGGAACCTGCTCATCCCGGTGAGATCTTGATAGAGCAGCCAGTTGCGCAGGTACCACCAGCCCGCCAGAAGCAGCACCAGTCCCACCACCATGAGGCCGCCGCGAATCGCTTCCTTGGCGGAGTGCCGCCTCGCCACTACCGGCGACAGTACGAGGATCACAGCCAGCAGTCCCACACCAGTGAGCTTTGTTGCAGAAGCCAGACCGACCGCGACCCCCAGGGCCACGTATCTTCGAGTCGAGGGCCCCCTGGTCACGATGAGCACGCTGAACAGCACGGCCAGCGAACACAGGGCGCTCAGCAGGATGTCGTTGTTTACTGCAGCGCTGGTGAAGATGAACTGCGGGTTGAAGGCGGTGAGGGCAGCCGCCACGAGAGCCACGGCCTGTGTGCCCCGAAACACCTCCTGCGCCAGGAAGTAGGTCGCCGCTATCGTCACCACGCCGAAAAGCAAGGAACCGTACCGCAAAAGATGGACCGCCAAAGTGGTTCCCTGGTAGGGGAAGCTCTCGCGGGCGGTGTGCAGAATCACGTTCTTGTTGCCGTCACGAACGGGAACCCCAAGGTTGACATAGGGGTTGTATTCCAGCAGCTCCTCAGCGTCGCTTGTATCGATCCAGAACGTCGTTGCGGCGCCCAAGAGGTAGTACAGCGATGGCTGGCCACCTTCCTGTCCGTAGAGAGCCTCTCCCTGGGGTTTAAGGACGGGCAATCCCTTACCATCAGCGATGTGCTTGACGTGGAAGTAGTGCTGTAGCTCGTCTGGGGCCTCAAAGATGGGGGTGACCGTGCCGTATAAACCCCCTACGACAAGAAAGGCGATGAGGATGAGCGCTATCTCGCGGTGCTCACTCAACTTCTGGCCGGTCATGATCGTCCGCCATCAGTAGTAAGAGCTTAGGCCCGTGAAACCTACACAGAGCTACAGGCATCA
>Ga0307379_10000941_pt1 | contig 47288 bp, 54 predicted proteins | sample UN2MG_FD_202237 | JGI IMG/M metagenome (GOLD analysis project Ga0307379, IMG submission 202237) | Soil microbial communities from Risofladan, Vaasa, Finland - UN-2 | ecosystem: Environmental > Terrestrial > Soil > Coastal area > Acid sulfate soil | place: Finland: Risofladan, Vaasa | collected... | reverse complement strand
GTTGCGGTAAAGCTCCAGAGCCGAACGAATTTGTTCCAAATCGGCTTTCCTTTTGCTGTCCCGAGCGCTTTTTCTCGCCTGGGCAAAGCCCAAGAAGGAAAGTGAGACCAAAATCCCAATAATAGAAATTACCACTAATAACTCAATCAAGGTAAAACCGCACTTATTTTGGTCTTTCTTATTATTTTTATAATTTGGCAATTCAGGCATTTTTACTTAGGGGCAGGTATTAGGCATTAAACTACAGACACCAGTACTTAAACAGGCGCTCTGGGTCATCCATGGCGGTAAACACGAAGAAACTCCAGACAAAAAGACCCCCTTACAGGCTCCACTTTCACAACAATAACAAGTTGTTCCACTAGGTGGCGATGATGGAGCCACTGTTGGTTCAGATGAACCAGAAGAACTCCCCACCGTGCAAGTACTACTTCCCGGGGTAGCTCCCTCACCACTCAAACCGTTGGAACAAACGATAAAATCCGATTCACTTCTCTCCAAATTTGCTGCCAAAACATAATCTATTCCGTCAGAAGAAGAATAGTACAGATAATCAGAATAAACTCCTTCTTCTGCCAAAACATCATTAAGGCAAGCGCCGCTTAAATAGTCAACCATCAGGGTACAAAGGTTATCAATATCACCGCTAGCCACCGGGTACATGGAACTATGAGCGGAAGCATAATTTTCCAGGGCGGTCCGATATTGATTTAAATCGGATTTTCGCTGAGCGTCCCGAGCTCCTTTCTCGGCAGTTAAATAGCGAGCAGTGCCAAAAGCGGCCAAAATCCCAATGATAGAAATGACCACCAATAATTCGATCAAGGTGAAGCCGATTTTTGTTTTTTCTCTCATGGCGCGTGAACCTCAAATTTTTTGCCGGAACTACAACCCCCATCCGCTTCTCCCTGAGGGTCGGAAGCGTTTTCCAAACAAGCCTTCAGAGTATAATCCAGAGGGTCAGTGTCATTCCGATCATAGTGATAAGCATACTCGCCGATATTAGCCGGGTCTGTCGGCACCGCCCTCATATAAACCGTGCCTCCCGTGCCCTCTAGGGCCGTGGCCATGGTATCCCAATCCGTGTCCGGAGGATAAGCCGGTTTTGGCTGGTCATGTTTATACATTTCCAAGGCTTTTTGAATCTCAATAAAATCACTTTTCCGTTGGGCATCCCGGGCTCTCTCTCTTACCCCCGTCATATTGCTAATAAGCAGGGTGGCCAGAACCCCAATGATGGAAATGACCACCAATAATTCGATTAAGGTAAATCCCTTCTTTATCTCCTTAATACTTAATGCTTGATACTTGCTACTTAATACCCTTCTCATGGTGACAGATTAGAGCTGGCTACCCCATAATTATAACTTTTGTCGGTTACGCTCCCGCAATCTGCTTGGAGAGTCGCTTTTGGATCCTGTTTATTTTCCAGTTTAGCATAAAGTTTATAACCAGAAGGTAAGTCATTTTTAGAATAACAATATTCAGGATTGCCGGTAGGATCTTTGGGAAGCTCTTTCATATAAAGTGTGTTGCTATCCTTCATTTCTGCGCTTCCCCAAGTTAAGGCAACCTCAATCTTAATTTTTCCTCCTTCTGACCCCGGATAGTTACCATAGTCGTTGTAGTACATTTCTAAGGCCCGCTGCACCTGTTCCAAATCCGATTTTCTTTTAGCATCTCTGGATTTAAGCTGGCTACTACGGAAACTATTTAAACCCACGGTTGCCAAAATGCCCAAAATCGCCATAACAATCAAAAGCTCAATCAAGGTAAAACCTTGACAAGCTTTGCTTATTAAAGTGAAGCCGCGTCGCGGCTGAACTTTATCAAGGTTCTTGCGAAGCAAGGTTCTTATAAGGGTGAAACCCTTGAAAGCTTTGCTTATCAAGGTGAAACCCGAACAATTTTTCATTTTCTTAATTGCACTCACGTAAAGGCTCCTCCGGCGTCCCGCACTTATTTTGACAACAAGCTTCGTCAATACAAGAACCAATATAAATATAATTGGGAGAACATTGCTCTGAGCCCGAAAGTTGCTGGCAAACCCCGCTAAAGCAGCCATAGAAGTCGGCGGGAGGGCTCGTTCCTCCACCGGGAGTAGTCCCGGGAGTAATGGTCGTCGTCTCCAGTCGGATATTGGAAACCACATAATTGCCTTTATCGGCGCCATAGGTGATAACCTTCTCTAATTCTAAGGTAGCATAAATAGCGTATTGCTTACAATTGGGGTCAAGACGCTGATAAACATAAGGCTTTTTAGTCAGGGGATCACAAGGAACCGGATTTAAGTAAGCGGTAAAATCGGCGGCTGGCCGGCAAGTATTCGCGTCTTGGTAAACTTGCACCGGATAACAGGGATGGTCGCCCCCGTAATCTTCCACCGCCGTGACAATCTTTTTTAAATCGGATTTCCGCCGACCATCACGAGCCTTAGCGATTTGATAACTAGGCTTAACGGCAAAAACCGTCAGTAAAATTAAAACTCCTAACGCAGCTACTACCACTAAGATTTCCGTTAAGGTCATTCCCGCCTTTAAAGAAAGAGTTTTTGACTGAAAGAGAGGATTTTTTCTCCCCATAAAACGGTAATAATGATCGCGGCGGCCAAAAACGGGCCAAAAGCAATTTTTTGGCCAAACCTGGCTTTTTTAACTAAAATTAGTATGACCCCGACTATTGCCCCTGTCAAGAAAGCCAAATAAAAAGCAATTATTATTTTAGGAAAACCCAAAACTAAACCCATTAAAAAGGCCAGCTTCACATCACCCAATCCCATACCCCGGCCGCGGGTAACCACCCGAATTAAAAACAAAAATAAAGCGGCGCCGACGGCGGGGAGAAGAGTAGTAAGCAGTAAGTAGTGGGTAGTCAGGTGGGGAACGAAGATTTTTGATAAAAGAAAAAGAAAAATTACCGGCAGAAGAATTTCGTCGGGAATAATTTGCTGCTCAAGGTCAATAAAAAAGATGGCAATTAGGGCAGAAAACAAAACCCAAGTTAGCCCTACCTCCGCTATCCCTAAGTAACCTAAGTTACTTAAGTTACCTAGGCAAGTTGCTCCTAAAACAAACAAAGTTCCGGTCAAAAGCTCAACTACCGGATAGCGCCAGGAAATAGGGGAGTGACAATACCGACAATGTCCCCTTAACCAAGCAAAAGATAAAAGGGGAACATTATCAAACCAAGCAATTTTCCGGCGGCACTTTGGGCAAAATGACCGCCCCCAAACTACCGACAATCCTCGGGGGAGCCGATAAATTACCACATTCAGAAAACTCCCGATACCCAAACCCAGCAGGCCCAAAAGGAATATCGGTATCATCCTTTACAAGCAAACATAACACTCCCCCTTAGCCTCTTTCGGAGTCGCCGCATCGGTACAATCCGCGGAACAAGCTAAGTCATCCAGGCCGGTTCCCCAAACTTGAGTCTCGCTCTTGCAGGCGTTATACGCTTCGGTGGTAAATGACAGCGAAGCCGGGATAAAACACGCATAAGCACTGTTATCGGTTACCGAAAAATACAAATAAACCTTTTTCCTGCTCGTTAATCTGGCCTTAAATCCACCCTTAACTTCCGCCGTATTTTCCAGATTCTCCAACATGGTCGGTGGAGAATTCCCATATACTATTACGGCTGAAGCCTCTAATAGCCCCGTGTCTAAACCTACATTTTGCGTACTGCCAACTGTATCTTGCCAAGGATAATATTGAAGGGAAGCATAAAACCGGTCAATCGCGCTTAACAGTTGCTCCGAGTCCGACCGATCCCCGGTGTCCCGACCTTTATCGATTTGCTCAATCGGGTTAATCGCCGAAAGCACCGCTATTGCTAAAACTCCCAAAACCGCAATCACAATCAAGAGCTCAATCATCGTAAACCCCTGCCTTAATTTGGAAATTTGGAATTTGAAATTAGAAATTTTCATTTCACCCCCCTTCATTTAGTAACTTTTAACACAATCTTGGTTATTTGCTAGTATGGCTTTTGGCGAACTGACTGTCAAGTCGAATTTCGGCTTTAAAATTGACTGGTCAAATTATAAATCGGCATAATAATCGCGATAACCAAAAAACCCACGCCCACACCCAGTAATATCATTATTAAGGGCTCGATAGCAGTTGTCAAGCCCTTTAAGGACTCTTCCGATTCGGACTGAAAGTAGTGGGAAACTTTTAACATCACCTCATCAACTTTACCCGTTTCTTCGCCCACCGAAAGCATTTGCGAGAGGATTTGAGGGAAAAAACGATTTTCCGAAAGTGCGCTTGAAAGAGGGAAACCTTTCTCTACCTGTTTGCGGGCCGATAAAACTCCCTCTTCGATAATCGCGTTATCCGCGGTCTTGGAAGAAATTTCCAAAGCCTCAACAATGGAAATACCGGCGCCAACTAAAAGCCCCAAAGTCCGGGTTAGCTCGGCCAGGGCAATTTGAATTTGGAGTTTCCCGAAAATGGGGATTTTAAACTTTATTTCATCAATTCTCTTTTTACCTTCTTTGTCTCGATTAATAGCTCGGTAAAGATAGGCCAAGCCGATTAAAAGGAAAATCAAAAGCCACCAGAAAGAAACCATAAACCGCGAGATGGAAATTAAAATTTTAGTCGCTTGAGGTAATTGAGCGTCAAACTCGGTATAAAGGGCGGTTAACTTGGGGATAACAAAGACCATCATCATAAACATCACCCCTCCCATTCCCACCACAATGATAATCGGGTAAAGTAAGGCGCCTTTTATTTTTGCCTGAAATTCTCGTTGCATTTCCAGATTGTCCGCCAGCCGACCCAAGATGTTGTCCAAAACCCCGGCTGATTCACCCGCCTTGACTAAAGAGACATAAACGGTCGAAAAAATCTTCGGGTGTTTCTGCAGGGCATCGGCGAGACTGGCGCCACCTTCAACATCACGCAAGATTGCGCCGACCGCCTCCGTCAACTGACTCTCCCGTTGAGATTTCAAAATCGTGAGTGCTTCAGTCAGGGGAAGGCCGGCGTTAATCATCGTCGAAAGCTGGCGAGTAAAGGTGGAAACCTCAGTTAAAGAAACTTTTTTGAATAGCCGCTTGTAAAGGCCAACAAAAAGCCCTTCGCTTTGCTGCCGAATGAAGTAGGGGAAATAGCGCTTTTCTCTTAAAATCGAGATTGCCTGTTTGCGGTCTTGAGCCTCCACCGTCCCTTTAATATCTCGGCCTTCATTATCCTTAACTTTATAGACGAAAGTTGGCATTTTTTTGGTTTTCCTTAAAATTGTTTCATCAGCCGGGAAACCTCTTCCGGCCGGAGGGCAAAGAGTCGAGCGGTGTCCAGGCTAATTTTACCTCCTTGAATTAATTGGACCAAAGATGTCTCCAGGGTTGACATCCCTAAACTGCCCGAGGTTTGCATAATATTATCAAGCATGTGGGTTTTTCCTTCACGGATAGCCGTTCTTACCGCCGGACTGGCAACCATTATTTCATAAGCCAAAACGCGACCGGAACTAACTCGCGGCACCAATCGCTGCGACAAGACAGCCTCTAAGGCAGTGGCCAATTGCATCCTGACCTGACTTTTAGAATCTTCGGGAAAGGCGTCAATAATCCGGTCAATTGTCTGAGAAGCGGAGTTAGTATGGAGAGTGGAAAAAACTAAGTGGCCGGTTTCAGCAATCGTCAAAGCGGCGGCAATGGTATCATAGTCCCGCATTTCCCCAATCAAGACGACATCGGGATCCTCCCGCAAAGCCGAGCGCAAGGCAGCGGTCCAGGAATGCGTATCCAAGCCTAACTCTCGTTGAGAAATCAAGGAGCGGCGACTAGTAAAAACAAATTCAACCGGATCCTCAATCGTAATCACATTACAAGACCGCTGGCTCAGAATTTCTTTAATAATCGCAGCCAAAGTCGTTGATTTACCATGACCGGTTGGTCCAGTAACCAAAACGAATCCCTGCTTTAGCTTAGAAAATTCATAGCATATTTTTGGCAAACCCAATTCATCAATGCCTTTAATTTCCAAGGGGACAAACCGTAGAGCTCCCGCCAGTGTTCCTTTCTGATGATAAACATTGACCCGAAAACGGCCTTTGCCCGCCAATTCAAAAGAAAAATCAATTTCTTTGTTATTGGCCAGCAGTTCTTTTTGTTCTTCCTGCAAAAGAGAGAAAAGTAAAGTTTCCACCTCTTCCTTGGTCAAAAGGTTTTCGCCGCTCACTAGGGAAAGCTCGCCATGAATTCTTAGGCAAGGTGGCATACCTACCTGTAAGTGCAAGTCCGAAGCCCCTTTATCAATCGTTAACTGTAAGAGATTCTGAATATCTGCCATATATACTATCTATAATACTTAATCTTGGATTTTTAATGCTAGTCCTGACCGACTCGCAACACTTCCTCTAAACTCGTCGTCCCCTCTATTGCTTTCAGATAACCGTCTTGCTTAAGAGTAATCATCCCTTCGGCAATGGCCGTTTTCTCAATATCGAGAGCCGCTGAATGCTCGATTACTAACCGGGCCACTTTCTCTGTCACCGGCAGGACTTCAAAAATCCCAATCCGACCGAAATAGCCCGTATTATTACACTCGGGGCAGCCCTTACCGCGGCTTAAAAGAAGCTTCCCGTCGCTTTTCAAGGGAAAGAGGGAGCCCAAAACTGTTTCGATGCCTGCCCGAACATCAGGTGGTGGTTCAAAGGTTTCCTTGCAACTAGCACAAATCCGACGGCAGATTCGCTGAGCGACAATCGCCGTTAAAGTAGAAGCGAGCAGAAAAGGTTCGGCTCCCATATCTAATAATCGGGGCATCGCCTGAGAAGCACTTTTTGTGTGAATCGTGGAAAAAACTAAGTGGCCAGTTAACGAAGCTTGAATCGCCAAATCGGTCGTCTCTCGATCGCGGATTTCCCCGACCATAATAATGTTCGGATCCTGCCGCAAAAAAGACCGCAAACCAGAAGCAAAGGTTAATCCGGCACCCGGATTAATTTGCACTTGATTGACGCCGAGAATCTGGTATTCAACCGGATCCTCAAGGGTAACAATATTGACTTTGGTCGTGTTAATCTTGGAAAGAATCGAGTAAAGAGTGGTCGTTTTCCCGCTTCCCGTCGGTCCACAGATAAGGATAATCCCATGCGGTCGCAAGATAGCATCTTCCAGGTTTTTTAAGGCCCGGCCGCGCAAACCAAGCTCCAGCAATGTCGGCACTCCGCCACTTTTTTTCAAAAGCCGCATCACGATTTTCTCACCGTGAACCGTAGGTAGGGTAGAAACACGCAAATCCACCTCTTGGCCGTCGGCCTTAAAATTAAAGCGGCCGTCTTGAGGAATCCGCTTTTCGTCAATTTTCATCCCCGTTAAAACCTTAATCCGAGAGACCAACGCTTCATGCACGCTTTTAGGCAAAACTAATTTTTCGTGCAAAATACCGTCAATCCGGTAACGAATCCGGGTTTTTTCAGCTGACGGTTCAATGTGAATATCCGAGGCGCGGGAGCGGATCGCAAATTCTAAAATGGTGGAGACAATTTTAGCAATCGGCTCCCGGCGAATAACTTCAGCGTCACGAGTAATATCCAGGGTTTTCTCTTGGCCGACGGCTGTCTCTTTCAAAGCCGCCGTAACTTCCGTGGTTAAATTTTGAGAATACCGCTCATTAATCGCCCGGTTAATATCTTCCGCCAGAGCCAGATAGACTTTAATTTTCTTACCGGCTTTGGCTTCGATAAATTCAATCGCCTCCAAATCCCAAGGGTTAGCAAAAGCGACGGATAACTCTTTACCATCGCCGGAAATAGCAAAGGGGATTAAATTAAATCTTTCGGCAACCGACTTGGGGACAAGAGCTAAAACTTCCGGAGCCGACCCGACTTCCTGCAGGCCAACAAAGGGAATATTAAAAAGTTCTCCCTTGACCTTGGCGATTTCTTTTTCCTCCACCCCTCCCAGTTTTTTTAGGATTTCCTCTTCTGGCCGGCCGGAGGCGGCAAACTCTAACTTAACCTTTTCCGCCTGTCCGGGAGTTAAAAGTTTTTTTGTGAGAAGAAGCTTTGTTATACTTAGGGAATCGGGCATTACTCATTATTATGGTAAAAGTAAGCGGTAAAAGTCAATGACAGGCAAAATGGTTTTAGCCACTCAACTTCCCAGTCTTTTAATCGCTGGCGGCCATAAGCAAGCCAGAGAGGAAAAGGTTGAAGAGATTATTGGCCAAAGTTTAATCAGCGCGGCCAAAACCCCGGACTATCTTTTGCTTTCCTCAACCCCAAATATTGGCATTGAAGAAGTCAGAAACTTACAGCGTTTTTTACAATTTAAACCTTTTCAAGAGAAACAAAAAATTGCCTTAATCCAAGAGTCGCAAAACTTAACTTTGGAGGCTCAAAACGCTCTCCTCAAAACCCTGGAGGAGCCACCAAGCCATTCTCTTATTATTCTGACCGCTCCCAATGCTTCTCTACTTTTACCGACGATTGTTTCCCGCTGCGCCGTAATTCAACTCTCGCAAGCAGCGCCGGCCATCTTGGCCGATAAAGAAATGACGGCAATCAGTCAATCTTTGACAAAACTGCTGACCGCTTCCGTCGGAGAAAGATTGACGCTGGGGGAAAGTCTCAACCTTTATAAAGACCGGGAGAGCAGCCTAACTTGGCTCGACAAGCTAACCCTCGTTACTCGCCAACAAATGCTAACGGCAAGTAAAAAGGGTAAAGGTCAATTGACTTGGCTCTCCCTTCTTAAGGCCATTAACCGCGCCAAAAGATACCTTCGAGCTAACTGCAATGTCCGCCTGACCATGGAGGTTTTTTTAAGCGAGATTAGCCATTTGTTTTGAACCTAAATCCGGTTGTTTTTTGCCTGCAAATTTGCTAAAATTAACTCATCTTTGATATTGTGATAAATGTTAAATAGAGAGGGGAAGAACTTCTTCCGCGATAATTTTTTTTGGTTCTAAAAATGCCCGACGAGAAACTGACTGCTCAAGACTATACGGCAGAAACTATCCAAGTCCTGGAAGGATTGGAACCGGTTCGCAAACGGCCCGGGATGTATATCGGCTCCACCGACGCCAAGGGTTTCCGGCATATGATCCTGGAGATTATCGACAACTCTTTGGATGAGGCGATTGCCGGCTTTGCCAAAAATATTTGGGTGACGATTTTGGCCGACGGTCGGGCGATGGTCACCGATGACGGCCGAGGCATTCCGGTTGATATCAATCATAAATACAAAGTCAGCGCTTTAGAGCTGGCAATGACCAAATTGCATACCGGCGCCAAATTCGACAGCCGGGCTTATCAGGCCTCCGGAGGTTTGCACGGCGTTGGGGCAAGCGTGGTTAACGCCCTTTCTTCCTGGATGCGGGTAGAAGTCCGCCGCGATAATACCGCCTATTTCCAAGAGTACAAAGCGGGTGCCACCCAAGGACCAGTGACGACCATAGATAAAGATAAAAAAGAGGAAAATCAAGCCAAAAATCTTTCACCTCACTCCCTACCTAAAATTGGGACAACGACGATTTTCTTACCCGATAAAACCGTTTTCGGCGATTTAGAGTGGGATAGTGAGAGCTTGGAACAGTTGCTCCGCGAAAGAGCTTATTTAATCGCCGGGGTAAAGATTATTTTCACCGACCAGCGGGCTAACTCAACGAAGGTCTTTTACTTTGAAGGCGGTATCCGCTCGCTTATCAACCACTTAAATCACAACAAAAAGACCCTTAATTCCCTGGCTTATTTTACCCGCCAATTTGAGAAATGTCTGCTTGAAGTAGCCATCCAATATAACGACGGCTTTGCGGAGAATGTTTATTCCTTTGTCAATACGATCAACACGGTGGACGGGGGAACTCATGTAACCGGCTTTCGGATGGCCTTAACCCGCGCCATCAATGACTACGCCACTAAAATCGGCGCCATTAAAAGCGAAAGCGAATCCTTAACCGGGGAAGATACCCGCGAGGGGCTAACGGCAGTCATTTTTGTTAAAATGCCGGCCGACTCGATTCAATTTGAATCGCAAACTAAAACCAGGCTCAATAACCAAGAAGTGATGGGTTATGTGACCCAAATGGCCAAAGAGGGCTTGGATACTTATTTTGAAGAAAATCCCTCCGATGCCCGATCCATTATTGAGAAAGTGATGCTGGCCGCCCGAGCTCGATTGGCCGCCCGAGCCGCCAAAGACGCAGTTATTCGCAAAGGGGCCTTAGAAGGGATGACTCTGCCCGGTAAGCTGGCGGATTGCCAGGAAAAAGACCCGACGGTTTCCGAGATTTACTTAGTCGAGGGAGACTCCGCCGGCGGCAGCGCCAAACAGGGGAGAGACCGGCGTTTTCAGGCAATTCTGCCTATCGGCGGCAAAATCCTCAATACGGAAAGAGCCCAGCTGGACAAAATTGTCCAATTTGAAGATCTGAAAAATTTAATTATTGCTCTCGGGATGGGCATCGGGGAAACGGTCAACATTGATAAGTTGCGTTACCACCGGATTATTCTAATGTGTGACGCCGATGTTGACGGCGAGCACATCAATACGCTCCTTTTGACCTTCTTTTACCGCCACTTACGGGAAATAGTTGAAAAGGGGTTTTTATATCTGGCCATGCCGCCGCTTTTTAAGATTCAGTCAGGCAAAGAAACTCATTATGTTTATACCGAAGAAGAGAGAGACAGGGTAGCTGCTCAATATCGGGGCAAAAGTGTTACCATTCAGCGCTACAAGGGTTTAGGAGAGATGAACCCCGAACAACTCTGGGAAACCACGATGAACCCGGAAGGACGGATTTTAAAGCAGGTGACAATTGAGAATGCGGCGGAAGCGGATGCCACTTTTACCATGTTAATGGGAGATGAAGTCCCACCCCGCAAGCGCTTTATCCAGACGCGGGCAAAAACTGCGACTTTAGATTTGTAACATGCAAGAGAAAAACATTCATCACGATATCGGCAAAATCAAAACGGTTGAAATTACCGAAGAAATGGAAAAGTCCTACCTGGACTACGCTATGAGCGTGATTGTCCAGCGGGCCCTACCTGATGTGCGCGACGGCTTAAAGCCGGTCCACCGCCGGATTTTGTACGCCATGAACCAGATGGGCTTGGGTCATAGCTCCAAATTCACCAAGTCGGCCAAAGTAGTCGGAGAAGTGATCGGCAAATACCATCCCCACGGCGATATGCCGATTTACCAAGCCTTGGTCAGACTGGCCCAAGATTTTGCCATGCGCTACCCCCTAATCACTGGCCAGGGGAATTTTGGCTCGATTGACGGCGACCCACCGGCGGCCATGCGTTACACCGAGGTGAAAATGGCTTCGATTGCTCAAGAAATGCTGGCCGACATTGAAAAAGAGACGGTTGATTATATTGATAATTTCGACCAGACTCTAAAAGACCCAGTTTTCCTACCTTCCGCCTTACCAAACCTCCTTTTAATGGGGGCAGAAGGTATTGCTGTCGGGATGGCCACAAAAATTCCTCCTCACAATTTAACGGAAGTGGTTGACGCCACTATCCTGCTAATCGAAAAAGGCAAGATGGGGGAATCCCATGAGGCCCGAGGCGAGGCCCAAATCGAGTTTCGGCGGATTTCTTTAGAAGAAGATGAAAAGAAAGAGGGAAAAGCCACCGACAGCCGATCACTCCGGTTTGAGAGCGAAGCGACCATTGACGAGATAATGCAGTTTATTAAAGGCCCGGATTTCCCGACCGCCGGTCAAATCTTTGACCAAAACGAAATCCGGGAAGCTTATACCACCGGCAAGGGGAAAATCATTGTCCGGGGGAAGGCGGAAATTGAAGAGGGTAAGGCTGGCAAATTCCAAATCGTGATTACTGAACTGCCTTATCAAGTCAATAAAGCTCAGCTGGTGGCCAAAATTGCTAATTTGGCCAAGGAAAAGAAAATTGACGGCATTGCTGATTTGCGCGATGAGTCTGACCGACACGGCATCCGAGTTGTGGTTGAACTTAAACGAGATGCCCGGCCAAAATCGACTCTTAATAATTTATTTAAGAAAACCGAGCTTCAGACTTCTTTCCCGACTAACTTTGTCGCTCTGGTTGACGGGACCCCAATGACCTTAAACCTTAAACAAATTTTGACCGAGTATATTAATCACCGGCACTTAGTCGTGACTCGGCGAAGTGAATTTGAGCTGAAAGAAGCTCAGAATCGCGCTCATATTTTAGAAGGCTTATTGATTGCTCTGGGGAACCTAGACGCCGTAATTGAAACGATTAAGAAATCCAAAGATGCGGATGAAGCGCGAACTAACCTAATGACCAAATTCAAGCTGACCGAAATCCAGGCAACGGCGATTTTAGATATGCAACTTCGGCGCTTGGCGGCCCTGGAAAGAAAAAAACTTGAGGATGAATATCAAGCAATTAAAGAAAAGATTGACTTTTTAACGGACCTTTTAGCTCATTCCGACAAAATCCTTAAAGTAATCAGTCAGAACCTAGCTGAAATTAAAGCCAAATACGGGGACGAGCGCCGGACAAAGATTTACAAAAAGAAAGCGGAAGAATTTTCCGAAGAAGATTTGATCCCCAATGAAGAAGTGATTATTTCCATTACTTCTACTGGTTATATTAAAAGAGTGCCGCGAGGCACCTACCGGACTCAGCGCCGTGGCGGCAAGGGAGTTATGGGAATGAAAACTAAGGAAGAGGATGAAATTGCTCATCTGCTGAGTGCTAATACTCATGACTATCTTCTCTTTTTCACTAATAAGGGGCGGGTTTTCCGAATCAGAGTTTGGGAGCTACCTGAAAGTTCCCGCCAATCTAAAGGCCAGGCGATTGTTAACTTGATTAATGTGGCTCAAGGAGAAACTATTCAGTCAGTTCTGACCATCAGCGCTCAAGGCAATCCCAACCAAAAATATCTTTTTATGGTCACGAATAAGGGAACCGTCAAGAAAACGGAAATCTCTAAATATGATAATGTTCGCTCTTCCGGTTTAATCGCTATCAAGCTTGAAGAAGGGGATGAGCTTTGCTGGGCAAAGGTAACCTCGGGCAATGACTATATCCTTCTGGTTTCCCACGAGGGAAAATCTATCCGTTTTAACGAAAACGATGTTCGGCCAACCGCGCGAGATACCATGGGGGTCATCGGCATCGCCCTAAAGAAAGAAGATTATGTCGTCGGAATGGAAGCTTTGTCCAGCCGCAGCAGAGATCCTAAAGATAAGAGAAAGAAAGTCTTTCGGGATATTTTGGTGGTAATGGAAAGGGGAGTGGGCAAGCGAACCGGCTTTACGGAATTCCCGGTTCAAAAACGAGGCGGAATGGGCGTTAAAGTGGCAGAAATTACCCCAAAGACCGGCAAGGTTGTTTGCTCGCAATTTGTGGACGAATCAGTGGAGCAAATTGTCCTTACCTCCAGGCAGGCCCAAATGATTAAACTGCCCCTGAAAAACATTCCCCGCTTAGGCCGGGCCACTCAAGGGGTCATCTTAATGCGCTTTGACAAAAGCACCACCGATGCCGTCTCCGCCGTCACTCATTTAGACAAAGAAGCCGAAGAAGAAGCCGCAGCGGTGGAAGAAAAATAAAACTAATTTTGATATCATTGAATTATGTCAGAACCGGGTCAAAGTGAATTCTCAAAATCTTTGGTTGGAGGTCTGGTCACTCCCCGCAACGACAAAGGTTTACCGTTTCTTCCCGAGACAAGCAGTCTCTATAGAAAAACTGAGCAAATATCGGCCGCTCACCACCGGTCAAATCGGCTACCGGAGAGTGGTATGACTATTTGGCAAGATGAATTTGGAAACTTATTAACCGAAAGGGGGTTTAAGGGAGTCCCCGAAAAGGACCCTTCCATACAATTGGACGATGATTACCCTGAGGGGTTTAGAATCTACGGTTTAATGGTTAAAGATTATCTTCCTAGGGTAATCAAGGCTTCACATTTTTTACGCTCTCACGGATTACCAACAGAAAGAGTAATAGAAGCAAGAAAATTAGAAAGAGTTCCTTTTGAGGGAAAACAAATTACTGTTGAAGAATGGAAGGAACCAGCCTTGGCAAGTTTTCTCCAAAAGACTGATTCAGAAGAATTAAGAAAAGAAAAGCCAAATTTTTTGGAAAAATTGAAAGAATCGTTAACCAACATGGAATTCGTAGTCGTGGAGAGAGACTACCCAATAGGAGAAAGACTTAAAGATTTGAGACAAATTCAAACATGGAAGGAGACGCCACTAACCCAAAAAAACGCAGAAACATTTTTTAGAAAAGTTCTTAGACTTCACAATCTTAATGCAGACAAAGAAAGTTGCGAAATATTGGCCAAAAAACTTGATGCGACCAAAGAAGAAGATTGGGATTACTATCTAAGTATAGTTTTGCCGGTTAAAATGGGCCGTTATTTAGGAAGAATGCATTCGTTGGGACTTTATCACAATTTTCCAACTACTCACAATTGGACTGTTTCCGGCGACTTAGTCGATCTTGATAGTGTAAAGGGTCTTCCAATATTTCCAACCGATTCACCAATTGGAGAGCCAGAGATTAAATTGGATATTGACCGCACATTTTCAACCTTAAAAGATCTTGGCTATTTAGGCCATATATGTACGGCAAAACATTTTTCTTATTTTATTGCCAGTTATATGAATACCTACCGTAAAGGTCAATCCTGGCCGCAAAGATGGTTTCCGGGACCAATTGAAAAATTGATATATGAAAAGAACTTAAGATTTTACGCAGTTGCTCTAACTGAAGCCAAAAAATTGGCACAAACTCTAGATGTTTAGACGCACGATCAAAGGGAGTGGACTAAATGAGAAAATTTCTGCTTTTTCAACCAAACATAATGTAACATATATAAATATATGTTACACAACTTGCGTTGTTTAAGAGTTTGCTATAATAGCTCTGGTGAAAGATGTCCAAAAACAAGTTGATGAGTGGGTCAGGCAATACAAAATTGGCTATTTTAAGCCCTTGGAAATTTTGGCGAGATTGACTGAAGAGGTAGGGGAGTTAGCCCGAGAATTAAACCACCGCTTTGGCCCAAAAAAGAAAAAGCCTTCTGAAGAAACCCAGGAAATCGGTGACGAAATAGCGGATATCATTTTTACCCTTGCTTGCTTGGCCAATTCATTGAACATTGATCTGGAAACGCACTTCAAAAGAGTAATGGATAAATGTTATGGCCGCGATAATGATAGATATGAAAGAAAGTAAACTTTCAGAAAAATCACTTGCTTTTGCTTCGACTTTTGCTAAGATTAAGTTATGAATAAAAAAGAAACCGCCCCTAAAGGAGAAAAGAAAACTACTTCCGCCTCTTCCAAACTTCCTAAGCTCCATCGGTCCGAGACCGACCGCGTCTTGGCGGGTATCGCCGGGGGTTTAGGCGAATATTTCCATCTTGATCCGGTAGTTATCCGTCTAATCTTTATTGTCCTTTTCTTACAAGGGGCGGGCTTTTTGCTTTATTTAATCCTTTGGATTGTCATCCCCACCCAGTCCAAACTGGAAAAATCTTCCCAGGAGATCTTTAGGGATAATGCTCAGGAAATTAAAGATAAAGCCGAGGCTTGGACGGCGGACTTAAGAGCTCAAGGGAGAAGGCAAAACACTCAGCTTTGGTTCGGAATTTTGGTTATCTTCTTAGGCCTTTGGCTACTTTTAGAAAATTTCGGCTTTTTCAGTTTTTTCCGTCTCGAAAAGTTTTGGCCACTGCTATTAATCCTTTTAGGGATGGCTATCTTAAATAAAAGAGAAAATGAGCAAGGATAAAGAATTGGCGAGAGCAGAAAAAGTTCCCGAGACCCCAGAATCAAAGGTAATTTATCGAGAAAAGAAAAGTGGCGGGAGCGGGGCTTGGGCGGTCTTCTTAATCGCCGGTGGAATAATTTTGCTTTTGAATAACTTAGGCTTTTTACCCTGGGAAATTTGGGCAGTTTTATGGCAATTTTGGCCAATACTTTTAATCCTCGGCGGCATCGAAATCGCTTTAGGTCATTCTAGTTTCTCCCGCTTTCTTACTCTGCTTTTAGGGTTAGTGGTGGCCGCTTTTATTCTGGCCTTAGCGTTAGCCCCTCAGAGTCCGGCCATTGACCGCTTCCTTCAGCGATATTTTCCCCAGCTGCCGGAAAATTTCCGGATTCAGCCAAGGCAATCAGAAGAAGTCTTCACTTAGTGCCCCCAATTGTTACTAAAAACTAACCGATTTTAGACCCTCTGTTGATAGGCTGGGGCAATGAGCCAAGAATCGCTTTACCAATGCCCCAAGCCACCCCGGCTTTATCGTTCGGAAGATAACCGGGTTATGGGTGGAGTAGCGGCCGGCTTGGCGGCTTATTTTGACCTGGACCCTAATTTTATCCGTCTGCTTTTCATCTTGTCGGCGCTTATCTTCGGAGTCGGCATTTTGGTTTATCTTTTCCTTTGGATTTTGTTGCCGACCGAATCAAAATTAAAACAACCGGAAAGTAAAAATATTAAAGAGAATGTCCAGGATATCGCTTACAAGAGTCGGGGAGCGGCTAAAGAGACAAGCTCTCTTTTTGACGCCGAACCGCGGGTTTGGCTAGCCGTAGCTATTATTCTAATTGGCTTGCTCTTTGGCATCCTGACTGGTTTTGGGTTTTTAGACCTTTTTGGCCTAGGACCGCTTTTGCTTTTAGCTCTAGCTTTTCTTGCCTTACTCATCCTCATCCGCCCCTAAATTTAATCCAATTTTTCTTGACAGAAAAGTTAAAACTAGTTAAACTTCTTGACATATGTCCCAAAACAAAAAAGAAGCCATTGTTGTGGGCTTAGGAATTATTGCCAAAGAGGGGAGAGTTCTTATCGGTCAAAGGAAGGACCCCGACCCTTATGTTAAAGAACTGACCTGGGTCTTCCCGGGCGGCAAATTCGAGAGCCTGGATCTTGAAAAGGAATTGATCAGGCATCTTAAAGAGGAAACCGGTCTTGACGTTAATATTAACCAGCTCGTTCATGCTCGGCTGATCCCTGACTCACCGGAAAAGAAAGTCAAAGTTATTGCCCTTTATTATCATTGCGCGGCGGTGTCAGGCCAAGAAAAGGCCGGTGGTAGCCTAGGTAAGCTAGAGTGGGTTCCGGCGATGAAGGTCTTTCACTTCTTCACCACTTCCACGGCTGATGAAGTGGTTGCCTTTCTGGGAACACTTTAGAAAGAGGCCTTATTTGCCTCAAATTTCTTCCACACTCTTTGAAGTGTTTCCTGGGGAACTATTTTAAGCTCAACTTTGGTGAGCATAAAAATAATCTCAGCGGTTAAATACAACCAATCCCCAAACTCGACAACTGAATGCTCACGACAAGTACCCTTAATTTGGTCGTGCTTAGAGTACAGTTTATTTCCTTTAAACCAAAGCATTGGTATTTCAAAGAGATGTAAAAACCAAGCTTGTATCCGAGGAGATAGTCTACCATTCCAACGATCAAACTGAGGAATGAACTCTTGGTGAATTTTTTTGAGAGTTATGTTTGGCATCGATCTGTCTATTGACTTGCGTCTATGCATTATTTTTTCTCTGATTCTTTTAAGGGATGGAATTTACGATGGGTTTCTTCAGCAAATTTATCGGAGGCGTGGACATACCTGGTAGTCGTATCCAAAGATTCGTGACCAAGGAGAATTTGAATCGCCGCCGGGTTAGCGCCGGATTCAGCCAAATAAGTGGCAAACCCGTGTCTTAAGGAATGGGCACTCGTCGGGACATTGATTTTCAACTTTTGCCGATATTCTTTAATTTTCATCTGGATATAATTAGTCGAAAGCCTTTTTTTGTTTGAAGATACATTAGGACCGGCATAAGGGATAAAAAGGGCTTCTAGGCCATCCTGGCGGGTTGCCAGGTAGCGCTCTAAGATATTTTGAGCTCGGGGAGTTAAATAAACAAACCGTTCCTTTTTGCCTTTGCCCATAATAAAGATTTTGCCGGAACCGTCAATGTCTTGCCGATTTAACTGACAAATCTCGGAAATCCTCATCCCGGTAGAAAATAAAATCTCCATAATTACCTGGTTTCTTAAAGCGATTTGCGGGTCGTTCTCGAGATATGCCGGTGACTCAATCAGCTTAACTAAGTCCGCCATCTCCGCCACCTGGCCGTGTTTCTTTTCGGTCTTGACCATCTTGACTGCCTCCGGTGGCAAGGGACAAGGCAAATCCATTTCAATTAAATATTTAAGAAAGCTTCGCAAAGCCGACAGCATCCGATTCAAACTCTTGGAGGCCAATTCCTCCTCCGCGACTTCATTTTTAATTGGGGTCCGGCGGTCACGCGAAGCTAAATAAGCTTTAAATTGAGCGACAATTTTTTTGTCAACCTTTTCAAGCGGGGTAGAGGAGTCAGCCAGGAATTGGGCAAAGACCTGCAGGTCCCGCTCATAGTTGTAAATAGTCTCTAAAGAATAATTGTTGGTCTTCAAGTGAAGCAGGAAATCGTCAAAATAAGGCAGCATTATTTTTAATGATACCATTTGCCAGAGGGGAGAAGAAGAAAAGTCCTATTAGGGTATTGGGCTACTTCTCCTCAAACCCTGGACTGAGTGTAAGGGATATTATACTCAGTCCTTCTTAGTCTATAACCCCACCGACTTATTTGTCAAACGACTGCCTGAAAAGCCCCAGGACGGCTCGTGAGAGAAACTAACGATTACTCAGTTATCTTTTCTCTCCTCTAAATGGAGCGTCCTCTTTTTAAAATCTGGAAATTTTTTCTAATTTCGCGTGTCCCCCGGCTAGTCTCAACTAAGCGAGGTGTCGGCTCAAAAAGTGCTCGCCAGTTATCCACAGTCGAGCGGCGGTAACTACTATCAAACTATATCATTTAAGCCTAATGCGGCTTCGGATGGGCCATATTTGCTACTGGTTTTCTTTGGCAATTCTTAACTTTCCTTGCCAAATCGTGAAAATAGCGCGAGCGTTCGTGAAAAATAACTTTCTTGGTTATGGGATGTTCACATTATAGGCCTTTACAGCTACCCCCACTCCCCTTTTCCCTAACCTCTGTCAAAAAAATTATTTAAAACCGGGGCTCAAATAAATTAACCAATGCGCCCTTTAACCCCAGGCGGTATAAGCCAGAAGAACAACTAAGACTAAGAGACCGACGGTCAAGTACTCCTCTACTGTCTTTTTAAAAAGCCGGTCGTTTAATTTTGCTTGGACAATGCCTAAGGAAACGTAAACCAGTGAGGTGAGAAAAAGAGAGCCCAAAGTGATAGCCGTTGGCCAAAAGGAAAGGATGAGAGCTATCTCCCCCATTCCGAGCGCCATTAAAAGAGAATAAAGTAAAAGTTGACCAGAAATTTTTTCTTCTAAATTAACTGCCCAAGTGCCATGGAGAAATAAGAAGAAAGAAATAACGGCCACCAATAAAGCGCTTTGATAGAAGTGAAGCCGAAAGGAAAAAATCGTATCGTAAAGCAAAAAAGAGGTAATTAAAGTTAACAGAAAGCCAACGGCGGAGGCGGAGCGGAAAAGCTGAATCGTCCGAATCGCCGCCACAGCAAAAATGTTCTCGCTCAAAAAAAGAACGTACATCCCCACAAAGTAAATAAGAATAACCGGAATGGCGGTTAAAAGCGAGCCGGGTAAAAGAAAGTAAAAAAGGCCAACGCCAGCCGTGAAAAACATCGGCAAGATCCAAGAAACCAACCAAATCGGGCCATGCAAAGCTTCCTCTAATGACCAAAGCGTCAAAGGAATAGTTAAAAGGGAAAGTAAGAAAATCGCTTCGTAACGATTAGTGAAGCCGACCAATTGAATTAAAATAAAGCCCAAAGTAAGAAGGAGAGAGCTAAAAATGAACTTGCGACGTTTGGTTAAAAACATAACCTGGCGCTAAATTAACTTTAAGCAGCGGCCGGCTCGGGTAAAAATTCATCGGGAATATCAAAGTTAGCGTAAACCCGCTGAACATCATCTAAGGACTCCAGCTTCTCCAAAAGACCAAGCACTTGCTGAGCCGTCTTTTGGTCGGCAATAGCGACTAAGTTAACCGGCTTCATCTCAATTTCCACTGATGTCGGCTGAAGATTGGCAGCAGCGAGCTTCTCTTTAGTCGCCATTAGGTTTTCCGGACTAACATGAATTTCCAAGTTGTTATCCCCTGCTTCTTCAACATCGTCTACCCCCAAGTCAATAATCTTTAATATCGCTTCTTCTTTATTACCAGAAACATTCACAATCAGGGAACCAACTTTTTGGAAATTATAGACCACCGCTCCCGGAGAAGTTAAGCTTCCCCCATTACGGTCAAAGATATTTTTGACTTCTTGAACCGTTCTTTGCTTATTGTCGGTCGTTACCTCGACTAAAACCCCCACTCCGCCTGGGGCGTAGCCTTCATAGGTCGCCTCCATTAACGCCGCTTCTTCCCCTTTACCGCCCACTCGATCAATTGCCCGCTGAATATTATCTTTGGGCATATTGACTGCTCGAGCCCTTTCAATCGCCAGTCGGAGCCGAAAGTTATGCTCGGGGTCAGTAATCCCTCCGCCATCGCGGACCGCTAAAGTGATAGCATTAGCGATTTTAGTAAAAGCCTGACCGCGCTTTTGGTCGGTCGCTTCTTTCTGCCGATGAATAGTGGCCCATTTTGAGTGACCAGACATGAGGGTATTTTACCATCTTTCGCCTCTTTTTTTCCAGTAATCCTCTCCTAAAATTAATATCAAGTCGGCGCGAGCGGTGGTTCCCTCTATCCTTTTTATCCTTCTTGTCGGGCAATCAAAGACTGTCGCTAACCAGCGGGCAGTATAACTCTCCACCGGGTTGGTAACCAAAAGATGGCAACTGCTTTCGCTCTCCTGAGCATCGCCGAAATGAACTACTCGCCCCCCCGCTTTTTCCACAAAATAAGCTGCTTCTTGAGCTATGCCATTATGGTTGGTGGCGTTAAGAATTTCCAACGAAAGTGATTCTTCCCTCAAACGCTGATCCGGCAAAAGAGTTTCCTCTCCCTGACGAAAGTCTCGCGTCTCACAAAGGGTTTCGTTCAAACGACTAGCGCGCCAAAAAAGTAAAGCTAAGTCGGCCCTTCTAAGATCGGTTTTTGCCTCACCCCAAAACGCTTCCCAAAAAATCCGTTTTAAAAAAGCTTTCGGTTTAGTCCAGGCCAATTGCTCAAGCGGCTGAGGATAATAAAGATAGCCAAAGATAGGGGCGAGTAAGAGCTCCCTCGTTGTCTCTTCCAAAAGCTGCCCCCCTCTCTTTTCCAGCTCACCTAAAGCATAAACTTTTCCCAATTGATATTCTCCAAAGTCCCGCGGGACCTTGACCTTGTCCTCCGCCGGCAAGACTAAAACTTCTCCTGCCCGTCCCTCTAGCGATAAGACCAAGAGCTGATTTTTAGCGGATAGAAGAACCAAATTTATTCGACTTAAAGCCAGTAATTTCAATTGCCGGAAACCAAGGTAAACCTTCAATGACAAACCAAAGAGAGAAAGAAATAAAATTAATCCCAGGCAAAAAACCCACTTTTTAGGGCGGTCTACTTGACGGCGATTTTTAGTCTTTCTCATCTATTTCAATAACCGAGCCATTCTTCTTTTAATTGGGCAAAATTGCCCTCTTCGATCGCTTTTCGCATCTGACTAACCAATCCTTCCAAAAAACAAAGATTGTGGTAAGTGGCGAGCCGATAAGCCAAAAGTTCTTTCGCCCGGAAAAGGTGATGAACATAAGCCCGGCTATAATTATGACACACCCAACAGTCACATTGCTCATCAAGCGGCGATGAATCTCGAGCAGATTGAGATTTCATAATATCCATCATGTAGTTTTGAGTTTTGAGTTTTGAGTTTTTAACTAGTACCTGTCCCATCCGTCCGAGTCTCGTCGGCATAACGCAGTCAAAGCTGTCCACTCCTCTTTCCACTAGAGCAAAAATATCATCAATCTCCCCCACCCCTAATAGATGGCGGGGTTTATTTTTCGGCAAAAGTGGCACTGTCCATTCCAAAACATTCGTCATTTCTTTTTTGCTCTCTCCCACGGATACTCCGCCAATGGCCAGACCATCGAAATCCAGTCCACTGATAAATCTGGCTGATTCCCGTCGTAAATCCTCAAACACTCCCCCCTGGACTACTCCGTAAAGCGCCTGATCGCTCTTTCCCAACTTTGAACTTTGCCTGCCCGACATTGCAAGTCGTTTGCAGGCGGCCACTTTGAACTTTGAACTTGCCGATAGGCATCTAGAGGCCCACCGATGAGTTCGCTCCATCGCCCGACGGGCATATTCATGGGTAGCCGGAAAGTAAAGACATTCATCAAAGGCAATCATTATATCGGCTCCTAGAATTACCTGGGCTTCAATTGATTTTTCCGGGGTAAACCCGTGTAAAGAGCCGTCCAAATGAGAGCGAAAAGTTACCCCCTCTTCGCCGATTTTCACTAAGGGCATTTCTGTTTCTGTCCCGCAAACCCGCGCCCGTTTTTGACGGTTAACCTCACCTAAAGAAAAAATCTGAAAGCCGGCGGAGTCGGTCATTAGCGGCCCTTCCCAATTCATAAATTGATGCAAACCCCCAAATTTTTCAATTACCGAAAGTCCCGGCCGAAGATACATATGGTAGGTATTGACAAAAAAAACTTGGGTGCCAATGGTGCGTAAATCCTCCATCGAGAGCGATTTAACCGTCGCCTGAGTCCCCACCGGGACAAAAGCCGGAGTTTTAATTAGACCATGTTCAGTTTGGATAATCCCGGTCCGGGCGTTGGTCTTTTTATCCTTAGCCACAATTTGGAAACTAAAGGTGGTCACTCGCTCGCTACTCTCTCCTAACTACCGACTATCGGTTTCATGCTCTTTTTTAACCTGCTTTATTTTAAGGCTAATGTCCTCTTTCTTTAAACCAAAATACTGCAAAATGCGGTGGCCCATTGATAAAGCCGCCTCGAATTCGGGCTGGATAATCTGGTCTACTCCCAAAGCTTTTAATTCCTGCCCTTCTCCTTCCAAGTGTGAACGGCAAATAACCGTCACCCGCCGATTAAGCGCCTGGCAATTGGTCATTACCATTCGCTGGGTCAAGGGATCAGGCAAGGCAATTACCACCAGTCTGGCCTTATCAACCTGGGCCAAGTCCAATACTTCCAGCTCGGTCGGGTCGCCAAAAATCACCGGTTTTTCCGCTAACTGTAAACTTCTTACTATCTCCGGATTATACTCGACGACCACATAGGGAATTTTGGCCTTATCCAAAATTGCCCCTACCCACTTGCCTACCCGGCCGTAACCGAGAATGACCACATGTTTCTCAAAAGGAAGTTCCTCGGCCGGGGAGCGGCGGTCGAAACGGGCAAAAAACTGCTGATGTAAGACGGGCCATCGTTGAGAGAAGTGATTAGCCACCCAATAAAGCTTTTCCGCCGCGGTAAAAAACCAGGGGGTCAGAACCATCGTAAAAAGCGCCACCGAAACAATTAAAAAATAAGTTTCTTTATCAATAAAATGGCCAGAGAGAGCGGTCGCCGCCAGGACAAAAGAAAATTCCCCTACTTGAGCTAAGCCAAAAGAACAGGAAAAAATCGTCTGGGCATGATAGCCAAAACAAATTAAAAGCAGCGCCACCAAAAATAGCTTTAAAAGCAAAAAACAAAAACCGAGTAAAAGAATTTGGCCTCCAGAAGCAATAAAGAACCCAGGCTCAAGACTTAAACCCAAAGAAACAAAAAAAATGGCCAAAAAAACGTCCCGGAGTGGTCTTATCTCCGAAAAAACAGCAAAATGGGCCGAAGCTTGACTTAAGATCAGACCAGCCAAGAAAGCTCCTAAACCAAAAGAAAAGCCGAAGTTAGCGGAAAGAAGGGCAAAGAAAAAGACCACCGCCACTGCGAATAGCAAAAGCAACTCCCGGTTCTTAAGGGAGGAAACAAAGTCCGCCAACTTAGGCACCACTTTACTGGCGGCGGCCCAAGTCAAAAGCAAAATCACCAGCGCCTTGCCCATCATCAACAAATTTGCCACCATTCCAGCACCGTTAAAAAGCGCCGGCATTAGGCTAATCATCGGCAAAACCGCTAAATCTTGGACTAAGAGCCAGCCAACCATAATCTCGCCCGGTAAGCTTTCCAATCGGGCTTTTTCGCTCAAAATCTTGACCACAATTGCCGTTGAAGAAAGAGAAAAAGCGCTGGCCGCAATAAAAGCGGCAGGAAATGAAAAATCAAAAAATCTTTCCAAAAGCCAAGCGCCAATTAAAACCGTCAGGATAATTTGGCTTCCCCCGCCTCCAAAAGCAACTTTCTTAAGTTTGTCAACCTTCTTTAAAGAAAATTCCAATCCCAATGAAAACATCAAAAAGGCCAAACCGATTTCCGCTACCGTTCCCAAGCTTTCGCGGGCCAAACCTAACCGGCCAACCAGACTGGAAATACTCAAGCCGGCCAGGAGGTAACCAAAGATAATTGGTTGTTTTATTTGTCTGGCCAGCAAACCGCCAATGAAGGCGCCGCCTATAACTACCAGCAACCCCAAAAGCAGGGAAAAATTGAGCATACCTTTTTATGATAGCTTCTTGGTTTTTAGCAAGTCAACGAGAAGAAGAAGCCCCCCGAAACCAATAGTTATATCCGCCAAATTGAAAACGGGAACGAAAGGTAAGTGGATAAAATCCACTACTCCCCCCAAAAACAGCCGGTCAATTAAGTTGGAAAGACCGCCGATAAAAATCAGGGCCAACTCAAATCTTCTTAATGGCCAAAAAAGAAATAAGAAACCACAGAAAATAAGGATTAAAAGTGAGAGAAAAATCAGAAAGGGGGTAGAAAAAGTTAAGGCTACCCCCCAAGAAAGGCCTTGATTAACAATCGCCTGAGAATTTCTTAAAAAGAAGAGTTTGCTTAAGCGGTCAGCCAACCAAATCCCTATAAGACCCCCCGGAAGCGCCTTGTTTACTGTTCTTTCTTTTTCTCGCATTTGACGCAAAAGGTAGCTTCGGGAAAAATTGTCAGCCGATCGGTATCAATCATTTGGCCACATTTTTCGCAAATACCGTATTTGCCGACCTTAATGCGAGTAAGGGCTTTTCTAACTTGGACTAATTTGCGGTCAATTTCTTTCTTAAGTCCCTCAACATTGGCATGGCCAAATTGCTCCGCCGCATCAGCGTCAGAAGAGGCGTTGTTCATCAAGCGCTTCGGGTCTTTAAACGGATCTTGCTCCTCTAGCCTTTTTTTGCGCTCATTTAATTTTCTTTCCTCCAAGTGGAGGAATTGCTTAATCGGTTCTAGTAAGGTGGCCGGGAAAACGACTTTTGCCATTTTTATCCTCCTTGAATGAAAGGCGACCCTTAAAGAGTCCACCCCAATCTTTCTTAAGGTCGCGTTCGGACCGATAATAAAGAATACCTAAACAAACCAAAATTGAAAACAACCATGCCCAATTACTTAAGTATATCTTACCATTTTCTAAGAAAGCAAGCAAGAAAAGCAAAGCGAAAATCCAAGAGCCAGAGAAAGAAATTAAAAAACCGGTTTTGCCGCTTTGGTACCAGGTAAAAGAGCGGTATTTTCTTTTCAGCCAAGGAAAGGTTAAAATCCCCCAGAGACCAAGACCTAAATAGGCCAAGCTCCAATACCGACCAGTGGTCAAAAAAGTGCCGCCTCCGCCGGCCACTAGAAAAAAGAAAATGGGCAGAGTTAAAGCATCCAAAAATTCCCAGGGGTTCCGTTTTGAACGGGCATTCTGCCAATAAGCAATTAAAACGGCCCCCATAAAGGCCCCCACCAAAGAAAAGTTTTCTCGGACCGATAAAGTCAACCAATTAACCAGGGAAAGGCCAAAGTCATTTAGATTAAAAAGAACGAAAAACAAGCGAGAAAAAATCAAAGCCATTACCCCGACGGCGAGACTGGAACCGAAGATTATTTCCTCTGGATAATCTTCTTTCAAGTAACGCCAGATGGCAAAGGAAGAAATCACCGTCGCCCCCGCTAAACCCCAGAAAAGAGGGGTAACCATAATTGGGCCAATAGCAAAAGAAAGATCGGGAATCATTGTGTCTTTGACATTTGTCATTTTATCACATTATACCCAAAACACTTTGATTTTAATTCTAACTATAACATTTTGGGTTCAAAATCACTTATGAAGAGTTGCAAACTCAAGTAAGATGAGTTTATACTTATCTTTATGCTTGAGCTTGCCCACGCCTTAACCGGCGCGACTCTCGCGATTAAAATCCAAAATCCCTGGCTCTCACTCCCCTTTTCCTTTCTTTCCCACTTCCTGATAGACCTTCTCCCTCACTGGAACCCAAACCTGAAAATGACCAAAAAAAAGGAGGGTCTTTTTTATTTACCGCCAAAAACCGTTATCCTAATTGTCATTGATTGTTTAGTTGGTCTTTTTTTGAGCCTCTTTTTGACTTTTCGAGCTTTACCTGATTTTAACCGAGCCTTAATAATTGCCGCGGGGACATTTTTGGCCATTCTACCAGATTTGGCGGAAGCACCTTACTTTTTCTTTGGCTATAAAAGTCAGTTTGTCAAACACTTAATCTTTTTTCAAAAGAAACTCCAATGGAAAGCTTCTTTCCTACCCGGAATTCTTTTCCAAATCCTTTATGTTACCCTCCTTTTAGCCTGGGTTCTTTAAGGCCAATCAGCCTATCAAAACACCCCCTAATTTGGTAAAATATAGGCAGGCTGCGGTGCTGGAATGGTAGACAGGCTAGTCTCAAAAACTAGTGGCTCAAAAAGCCGTGAGAGTTCGACTCTCTCCCGCAGCACAAAGAGGGTTCGCCTGCCCTGAGCGAACTTGTACTGAGCAGTTCGATAAACTCACTGTAAACTTCGTCGAAGTAGTCGAAGGGACTCCCTCCCCCGGCACTTACCTAACCGAAAAAATCTCTTTAGGCAACTCGTACTTCTGGATTGAAGTCTGATTCTGACTGCTTCTCTTAAGAAAGATAATTGACCAGTTATCCACATAAACCGGCGCCCAAGCGGAGTCTTTAATCCGGCTGACCAGGAAGTTTTGGCCCCAGGGAGTTAAATCAAGACGGTAAAAAAAGATGGCGTTGAAATGATACTCCTTCTCCACCTCCTGCCACTTTTCCTCACTTTCCTGCATGGGAATATAAGTTTTTTCAAAGAATTCTTTTGGATAAGCTTCCGGCCGATTATCAACAAAAACTCTTTCTTTTGGAAACAAATAATAAATCAAATAACCCCCATTATCATAATTATCAAAAATTGGTCCGGAAAGATGATTTTCTAGAAAAAATTCTGCCGCCTTTTCGTTCCCCTTTTCTAAACCAAACCCTAGCGAAAGTCGGGCTAGCCAATAAGAAGAATTCAGCAAAAACAATCCCAAAAGCAAAAGCCCTCCCAAAGAGGCAGCCATAAAGTCCTCTAGTTCTGGTCTTTCCCCTGTCTTCTCCCCTCGTCCGATTTCCCTTAAGTTGCCAGCAATAATCGGCCAGGCGAAATAGCCAAAAAGAGTTAAATTGCGAACAGCGGTCCAACCCATAAAAGAAAAGAATAAAGAAAACAGGAAACAACGATGAGTCACTTTCCTTTTGGCTAGAAAAGCGTAAACCCAGCTTAAAACCAAAACCCCAAAAACAATTTTGAAATAGAGGCTAGGCGGATAATTAACCAGTTTGTCTAAGAACCAAACGGTTTGATTTTCAAACAGTCGGTAGCCGTAACCTTTAAAAATTTGCAAGGGATACCAAAGGCCCTTTAATCCCGCCGGATTCAAAAAAGAAGCGACTAAACAAAGTCCTCCCGCAATACTTAAGTTTCTTAAGTAACTTAAGTCCCTTAACCCCCCAGTCTTTTTAAGAACAAAAACCAATTCCTCTAAAAAGAAAACCCCGATTAGAAAAAATCCTAAGAAAAAATAGATATGTAAATTGACCCAGAAAAGCATAAGAAGCGGCAAGAGAAAAAGAAAACGAGAAGAAAGTCTCTTTTGCCTGAAATTATCTAAAATCCACCAAAAAACGCCGGCGAATAAATAGCTGAAGATCTCTGGGCGAATTTCAGTTCGCGAAACCAAAACCGGTAACACCAAAATTGCGGTCAGCCAAGCAACCGAAAAGCGGGAACCTTTCCAAGCCAATCGAAAAAAAAGCCAGAAAGTGACCAAGGTAATTAAGCTAAAGAAAATTGAAAGACCAACAAAGCCGGCAATCCGCCAAATCAGAAAAAAAATTATCCCACTTCCCCAATGATGATTAAGAAAGGGATAATCCGAATGAGTATAGGAGTAAGAATTAGTCCGCCATATCTGCCAGGGGTCGCCTTGCAGAATAATCTCGCCGTTTTTTAGATGGCGTCCTAAGTCAGCCGTCGCTAAGTTAATTTTGCTGGACTGAAGAAAAATAAAAAGCAAAACCAAAACGGCCGTCAAGATTAAGCGCACTTTAACTAAAAAGGTCACCATTTCAGTTTAGCAAATCTCGAAAGAAGGCGACTAAACTGACAAGCTCTCAAACCTCTCCCCTGCCCCTCGCCAATTAACAATCTGCCACCAGTTATCAACATACCGACCTCTGGCGCTTTCATAATCGAGATAGTAGGCGTGCTCCCAAACGTCCAAAACCACAATGATGGGAAGAGTCGGATAAAGATTATCTTGGTGGTTACCAATTTGAGTCAAGAGCAAACGCCCAATCAGATGTTCGTAAGTTAGAGCCACCCACCCCGAACCCTGCAAACCTAAGGCCATTCGACCAAACTCGTCTTTAAACCGCTCCAAACTGCCAAAATCGCGGTCAATTGCTTCGGCCAAAATTCCCTCCGGGCCGGTACCGCCTGCCTCAGGCGAAGACAGAGAGGACCAAAAAAGGGAATGCAAAATATGACCCGCGACATTAAAAGTTAAGTCCTGAACGACGGCGTTCATATTAAGTTTAGTTTTTTCATCCTTTGCCTTACTCATCCGCTGCAAAATTGAATTGGCCGCACCGATATAAGACTGATGGTGTTTTTCATAATGAATCCGCAATTGCTTTTCGGAAATAAACGGTTCTAAATCCGACAGACCATAAGGCAAAGGCGGTAAACTATAAATCTCTTTTTCCATTGGCTTCACCTCCTTTCAACCCCATCTTAGAAAATAAAAAAGCTTTCTTGCAAGCAAAAAGATACTTATCGTTTAGACGCTGGACGCTAACCTTTTGTTTCTCTTCTAGTTTCCAGGGGATAAAAGGAGACGCGCGAAGGGACAAAACGCAAGTGAATCGCTCCAGTCGGACCATTACGATGTTTAGCGATTTCTAGGGTAATGTTCTCTTGATTTTCCTCATCCTCTCGATATAGAAACATCACCACATCCGCATCCTGCTCAATGCTACCCGACTCCCGCAAGTCTGCTAAACGCGGCCGGGCGCCACCGCGGACTTCCACTGCCCGCGATAGCTGTGACATAGCAATAATAGGAATTTTCAACTCGCGAGCCAAATTTTTAATGCCCATTGAAATTTCGGAAACTTCTTGAACCCGGTTTTCCAAATTGCGGCCGTGAACTAATTGCAAATAATCAATAATTAAAAGCTGCAACCCTTTCTCCACTTGTAATCGCCGGGCTTTGGTCCTCATTTCCAAAAGAGAAATACCGGGAGTATCATCAATAAACAAAGGGGCGTCGGCCAGCACGCCCATTGCTTCCGAAAAACGAGTAAAGTCATCTTCCTCCAGTTTGCCGGTTTTTAGTTTCCAAGCGTCTATTTCCGATTGGCGGACCAAAAGCCGGTCGGTCAATTCCTCTTTGCTCATCTCCACCGAAAAAATACCCACGGGAATTTTATAGTCAACGGCCACACTCCGCGCAATATTTAAACCAAAAGCGCTTTTCCCTATCCCCGGCCGAGCCGCCAGAATAAGCAAGTTAGAGGGCTGCAGGCCGGCGAGAAGATTATCCAAATCCCGAAAGCTGGTGGGAACTCCCCTTAGGCCGCCGGCCCGCTTGTGAAGCTCATCCAAGCGGTCAAAGCTCTCCGCCAAAGCATCCTTAATCGGCATAAAACTTTGCTTAAGATGTTTTTGCGAGAGAGAGAAAACTTCCATCTCTGCCTGGTCCATTGCCTCACCCGCCCCTTTCCCCTCATCAAAAGCAACGTTAACAATTCGCGAAGCGGCGGAAATTAATTGTCTTTTGACATAAAGATCCTTAACGATTTGGCCATATTTTTCGACGTTGGCGGCCGTTGGCACTTGATTAACCAATTCTACTAAGTAAGTGCTGCCGCCGATTTTGGTCAAGCCCCGGTTTTTCTTTAACTTGTCCCCCAGTGTCACCAAATCAATAGGCGAGCGCTCTTCATAAAGGTCGAGGACTGATTTAAAAATGAGGCCGCGGACATCACTGTAAAAATGTTCCGGCCGCAAAAAGTCTGCCACATTAATAATGGCATCTTTGTCAATCAAGATTGAGCCCAAAATCGAAACTTCAGCCTCATCTGAATGGGGAGGAATTTTAATCTCTGCCATATCTCGGATTTAGAACTACAAGGGCAGGACTTAAGATTTTTTCTCCAAAACGACCACCCTGGTTTCTTCAGGCAGCTTATCTTTAGTTAAAGAAAGTTTATCTAATCTTTCCGTCTTTTCCGCTCCCATTTCAGTCAAGAATTCGTTCAAATCAGCTAGTTCAGTTAAGCCAGGGACCCGAAAATGCATTGGCAAAACTATCGAAGGCTCAATTTGGTTAACCGCCTCCACTGCTTCCTCCGGGCCCAAAGTGTATTTGCCACCGACCGGGACCATCAAAACATCAACGCCGATAATTTCTTCCATTACTTCCGCTGGTGGCAAAACCCCCAAATCACCCAGGTGGCAAAGTCGCAAACCTTCCGCTTCAATGACAAAAATCGTATTTGGGCCTCTCTCTGCCCCCTTATTTTTATCATGGAACGAGGAATAACCAAAGATGGAAATACCCTTAATTTCATATTCCCCCGGCAGAGAAACGATAAATGGCTCCCCTCCTACCGCCTCAACTTGATTGTGGTCTTGGTGCTGATGGGAAACCGTGACGATATCCGCTTCTGTTTTGGGAAATTTCCAGCCAACCACTGCCGAAGAAAATGGGTCAGCAATAATCGTGGCAGATCTAGTCTTGATTCTAAATGAAGAATGGCCAAGGTATAAGATATCCATTTAAGCGACTATGAAATAAAGTAACAATCAATCAAGGTTATATTAACATTCCCTACTTTTCTTGACAAGAAGTGTCTTTTTGCTTAAGATAAGTGGCAATTGAGAAATAGATGAAAAAGGAAGTTGTTTTAGCGATCGCCATCGGTTTCGGCATTGGCCTTATCGCCACCTTTGGTGTTTATAATGCTCGGAAAGCGATCGAAGAAGCCGATCAAATTCAAACTCCACTGGCTTCAAGCGAGGAAGACAAAGCAAATAATTCCGCAAGCGGGAGCCAAATCCTTTCCCTGGCATCTCCTCTGGATCAATCAATAATTAAAGAGGGCAAAACGGCCATCAACGGGACCACCTCCCCTTCTTCCTGGGTAATTATTTTGACGGAAAAAGGGGAAAAGATGATTCAAGCAGATAAAAAAGGCAATTTTGAAACAGAAATCAACTTAATTTCTGGTGAAAACGAAATTGAGGTCCAAGCAATTAACGGTTTAGGTGAGAAAGCGAGCAAAACGATTACGGTTGTTTACAGCACGGTTGAAATCTGATGATAACTAAAAACTTAAAACTTAAAACTCCTGTCTGCCGACAGGCAAGATTTGCGCTTTTAACTCTAATTCTTAGCTTGGCACTTTTAGCTTTTCGCTTGCCAGCGAATGCCATTACCACTACTCCCTCACCCACCAGCTCTTCAACCCCCAGTCCCGCCAACACCGAAGATGAAAAAGTCAAAGAAATCCGGGACGCAATAAAGGAAAAAGTAAGCGAAATTAAAGAGAAAATCGAAAAACGGGCTTATGTAGGAACGATTAATCAGATTACCGACTCAACGATTACCGTTAGTAATTTTCGGGGGAAACAAAGAGTGAGATTAACCGAAGAGACGACGATTATCGGTCTGAGCAAGAAAGAAATAAAACCGAATGAATTGGCCTTGGACGATAAAGTAATTGCGATGGGAAATTTGGGCGATAACGAAATCTTAGAGGCAAAGCGCGTGGTGGTCTTAACTAGTCCGAAAAACCCGCCCGCCAAAAGGTTGGTCTTCTTTGGCCAGATTACTAAAATTGACAGCAAAAACTCACTTCTTACTTTAACTGATCCTAAAAATAGCGAAATGACACTGACGACTAAGGTGGAACAAGCCACTGGCCTTTATGCTCCCGACCAAAAGACCAACCCCAAATTTAAGGATTTGGCTGAAGGCCAAAAGGTAGTCGCCGTTTACCCCGAACCGGCTGAAGGCAAAACGGCCGTGGCTAAAAGCTTTTTTGTTCTTCAATAATTTCCCTCCAAGCAATTGAGTATTCTCCCTTAAAATTGTATGATAAAAAAGATGCCAAACATAATTCCCCCCGTTAAAGGGACTCGGGATTTTTACCCAAAAGATTGGGCGTTTATTCAGTGGCTTTATGACAAAGTCAAAGAAGTTTCCCGGCTTTTTGGGTTTGAAGAATACGAAGGTCCGACTCTGGAAAGCCTGGACCTTTATGCCGCCAAATCCGGCGAAGAGCTGGTGAAAAAGCAAGCTTTTACTTTAACCGACCAGTCAGGTAAGGTCTTGGCTTTGCGGCCGGAAATGACGCCGAGCCTGGCCCGAATGGTCGCCCAAAAAGCCGGTTCCCTTACTTTTCCAGTCAAGTGGTTCACTTTTGGCCGGCGCTTTCGCTACGAAAAGCCCCAAAAAGGCCGGGGCCGAGAGTTTTTTCAATGGGACTGCGATATCTTAGGCGTAGATAATCCGGAAGCGGACACGGAAGTAATTGCTATCGCTGCTACTTTGCTTAAAAAGTTAGGACTGGAACCAACCGAGGTTAAAATTAAAGTTAATGACCGCCAACTCTTGCAAGGAAGGCTCCAGGATTTAGGGATTACTGAGGAAAAAATTGTCCCTGCTTTTCGGTTGATTGATAAAGTTGATAAGGTCAGCCGAAAGGATTTTTTTGAAATGGGCCAAGAGGCCGGCCTGACTGATGAGCAAACGGAAGCGATTTTGGGAGTGATTGAAGAAAAGAATGCCTACCTGGATTCATCTTGGTTATTACGGGTTTTTGAGCTTTTGAAAAAATACGGTGTTTCCGAATTTATTGAATATGACCCGCGAATTGTTCGGGGGCTGGAATATTACACCGGCGTTGTCTTTGAAGCCTGGGACGCCAAGGGCGAGTTCCGCTCCATCCTAGGCGGCGGCCGCTACGATAATTTAACCGCCGAGGTTGGCGGGCGAAAGATTATTCCCGGCACCGGCTTTGCTTCCGGCGATATGGTAGTGGCCGAGGTTCTCCGAGCTTACGACAAATATCCCAAGTTATCGGTCAATCCAACGCAAGTTTTAGTCACCGCTTTTTCGGTTGAGCTTTTGGGGCCATCAATTGAACTGGCAAATAAACTGCGAGAAAGCGAGATTAACACCGAAGTCTTTCTGGAACCGGGAGAAAAGCTGGAAAAACAAATCAAATATGCCGACAGAAAAGGTATTCCATACGTGGCTATTCTTGGACCAGATGAGGCGGCCAAAGGAACAGTTACCCTTAAAAACCTTCGCGATGGCACTCAAGAGACTATTCCCCAATCCGAGATGGCGAAAATCTTAAAGCAGTAGTCAATGTAACATATATAAGCAAAGCTTGATTTTCCGAATTAAATATATATTACATGGAGCCCAGGATAATGAGCGAAGAAAGAAGAAAGGCTTATTTGACCCTTCTAACAACTGCCTTTATTTGGGGACTAGCACCGCCAATTATCAAATACACCCTGCGCTATACTTCTCCCCTCACTTTCCTTTTTTACCGCTTTTTGATTGTTTCATTAATTCTAATCGTCCCCTTAACCATTAAGTTCATAAAGCAAAGACCAAGCTTAAATCTTTGTTTTCAGTATTTAGCTTTAGGCTTTATCGGTACTCCCCTTACCCTGCTGCTGCTTTTCTTTGGGATGCAAAAAACCGCGGCCATTAACGCCTCGCTCATTTCTATTTTCACCCCGATTTTGATTATTTTGGGCGGGGTGGTTTTCTTAAGAGAAACAGTTACCCGTCAGGAAAGATTCGGTATCAGTTTCATTTTCTTGGGAGCTTTTTTAAGCATCCTTGAACCACTTTTTAAAAATGGTCTAAGCCTCAACCAAGGACTCTGGGGCAATTTACTAATATTCGGGGGGTCAGTCGCCTGGGCCAGCTTCTCCTTGCTCCGGCGAAAAGCAGGAGAGGCCCTTGATTCTTTTGTCTTATCCGCCTCTTCGTTCCTGGTCGGCCTAATCACTCTTCTCCCCTTCGTCACATTTAACTTTTCACTTTTAGCTCTTAACTCAAATGCCTGGCCGGGCATTTGCTATATGGCGATTTTGGGCTCGGTGATTGCTTATTTCACCTATATCTACGGCTTTTCTAAAATTGAGGCGTCCGAAGCAACTCTTTTTACTTATCTGGAACCGATATTCGCGATTCCAATAGCGGTTGCCTTTTTACACGAAGAACTCAGTTTTATTTTCCTCTTGGGAGCTTTTTTTATCGTTATTGGCGTTCTGGTTAGCCAAACCAGAAAATTAAGACTTCCTCGGCAATTCCGACTGCTCATTTTTCAGCCGAAGATAAGCCGTGCCGAGAAGAGCTTCAAAAAATAATATAGGTGGCCCAAAGCAACAACTATTCAATCCCCTTAACCGAGGGTCTAAAATTACTCCTGCCGTCAGAAACAGGGGCGGCAAAGCGGCTAAAACCGCAATTGTCTTCTTCTGATTTTTGAGTAGCCGTTCCCTTTCTATTGAACTCATTCGCGCTTTACTATATAATGGTTTTAGCAATTAGCAAGATAATTTTTAATACTTTTTTGTGTTATGAAGACTGATATTCATCCTAAATGGTATCCCAACGCCAAAGTAGTTTGCGCTTGCGGCCACACTTTTACTACCGGTTCCACAAAAGAGGAAATCCGGGTTGAAGTTTGCTCCGCTTGCCATCCCTTCTTTACCGGTCAGCAAAAATTTGTTGATACTCTGGGCCGAGTAGAAAGATTTAAAAAGCGAAAAGAGGCGGCCGTTCCTGACTTAGTCAGTAAAAGAAAAAAGAAACTTCAGAAAAAGATCGCAATTGCCAAAGAAGAAGAAAAGCGGCCTAAGACCCTGAAAGAAATGCTTTCTAAGAAATAAATGAACCCCAATATCGTCACTCTCGAAATAAGACCTGGTCCGGGCGGTGAAGAAGCCCGGCTTTGGGCGAGTGATTTACTGCGGATGTACAGCCGCTATGCTTTTTCCCAAGGCTGGAAAGTCACCCCCATTGACGAAGGGGTGGTCAAAATTAGTGGTTCTAACGCTTACAGCGTCCTAAAAAATGAGGCAGGAGTTCATCGGGTTCAAAGAGTGCCCCTAACCGAAAAAAGGGGTCGGATTCATACTTCGACCGCTTCGGTCGCCATTTTAGGCGAAGTGCCGGAAACTCAAGTTCAAGTTAACCCCAATGAGTTAGCTTGGGAATTTTACCGGGCTTCCTCTCATGGCGGCCAAAATGTTCAAAAAGTCTCGACAGCAGTCAGACTGCGACATTTGCCTACCGGTATCGTCGTTACTGCTCAATCGGAAAGGTTTCAGGAACAAAATCGCGCCAATGCTTTAGCAATTTTACGCTCAAAACTCTGGGAAATTGAGAAAGACAAAAAAGTCAAAGCCATTGGCGACCAGCGAGCGATTATTGGTCGAGCGATGCGCAATGAAAAAGTTCGGACCTACAACTTTTTGCAAGATCGCGTCACTGATCACCGAATAAATAAGTCTTTCCACAACATTGAGGCAATTCTTGATGGGAAAATAGACAAAATTATCGAAGCGGTGAAGGTTATTGGTAGTTGATAGCTAGTTTTGTTCTTTCAGACTCACGGTAACCTTTTTCTCTTCCCCATCTCGCCAAACTGTAAGATCTACTTTATCCCCCACTTTTTTCTTCGCAATTACTTGAGCCAAGTTAGTTTTCTCGGTTAATTTTTCCCCGTCGATTTTAATAATAATATCTCCTGGTTTAAGACCGTCTTTTTCCGCCGGGGAGCCGGCTACCACCTCGACAATCCCCGCTCCTTCCATCCAACCCTTGGCAACCGCCTCCTCACGATTAATCATCCGATAGCGAACACCCAAAAACGGCCGGGAAAATTGGCCGGTTTTATTAAAGTTGTCAAGCATTTCTTTGACCACATTAATCGGTAAGGCAAAACCGATATTCTGGGCTCCGGAAGCAACCGCGGCATTAACCCCAATTACCTGACCGGCCGAGTTAATAAGCGGCCCTCCGGAGTTACCGGGGTTAATGGCAGCATCGGTTTGAATCACATTATCCAAGCTTTCTGAGCCCTCGAAGGGGCTACCGGCAACGATTCCCCGTCCAAGACCGGAAATAACTCCCGTTGTCACTGTATTGCGAAATTCTCCTAAGGCAGTCCCAATAGCGATCACAAACTGACCCACCTTCAGTTTAGAAGAGTCACCTAGCTCCACCGCCTTAAGCTCCCCCGCCGGCGCCGAAACCTTTAAAATTGCCAAATCATTAGTCGGATCGCGAAAGATTTTTCCTACTTCATAAAGCTTGTTATCACGGCTAAAAACTCGATAACTGGCCGAGGTATCAGCCACTACATGTTTGTTAGTGACGATAAGGCCGTCGCTAGAAACGACAAAGCCGGTGCCGATATCCTGCTCGATTTTTTGCTCTTGCGGTTGCCGACCGTTGCGCGGAAGGTTGAAAAAACCAAAGGGGTCAAATATCCCCTCAAAAGGGTCTAAAACCTTCTCTGTTTTTTTAATCCCCACCGTGACTACTGACGGAGAGTATTTTTCCACCACCTCAATTACTATCGACTCCTCGGTCAGGACTTTCCTTTCCAAAACCTTTTCCCCTATCAATCGTTGAGGGAAGATTTTGTCCAACCAAGTAAAATTTCTTCCTTGGCTGGCCGCCACACCACCCAAAGTAATAAACACCAGAAAAATTCCGGCCGCCAGACCAATGAAAAACCTTTTTAATTCTTTCATTTTCGTCATCTTATTAAGAACAAATTTAAGGTTTTTGGGCTTTTCTGTCAAGGATAGACTCAGCGACTTAGAAGTTCAATTGCTTTTTCCAGGGGTAAATCTTTGGTCTCGTCTTGATCTGCTTTCACTTCCAAGTCAGGCTTAACTCCCTCCTGATCAATTGACTGACCGGAAGGCAGCAGCCAACGGGCAACCGTGATATGTAAGCCGGCCCCACCGGCTAAATCCTCTGCCTCTTGAACTGTTCCTTTACCAAAACTTTTCTCGCCCACGACCTTCGCCCGCTTAGTTTCCTGAAGAGCGCCGGCAACAATTTCCGAAGCGGAAGCAGATCCGCCATTAACTAATACCACCAACGGCTCTTTCAAGAGTTTTCCCTGACGGTTAACCGAATGAACCTCTTTGCCGTTGACCCCCCGATCTTGTTGGACCACAATTCCTGACGGTAAAAATTCGCTGCTGATAAAAACCGCTCCTTGTAAAAAGCCGCCGGGATTATTACGCAAATCCAAAATTACCCCGGCGAAATTTTTGGCTTTAGCCTGCTCAACTTTTATTTCATCCACGGCTTCTTCCCATTCATCATAAGTCCTTTCCCCAAAGCGGGAAAGCTTTAAAACTGCCACTTCCTTATTATTGCTCTCTTCGAATTTAACCTCGACGCTCTTAATGACAATGGTACTTCTCTTCAAGCTGACCTCGAAAGGTTTCCCTTCCTCCCCCCGCAAAATTGTCAACTTAACGCTAGAACCCTTTGGCCCGCGAATTAACTTAACCGCTTCGGGCAAAGAAATACTCATCGTTTCTCGATCAACCTTTTGCGCTTCATCCACAATTTTTAAGATTAAATCCCCGGCTTTAAGACCCGCCGCTTCGGCTGGCGTTCCGGAGAGAGGGGCCACCACCGCCAAGCGTTTTTCCTTGTCGTAGCCAATTTGAATCCCCACGCCCTCGAAATCTCCCCGCAAGTCGTCTTTCGTTTCTTTATTCTCTTCGGGAGGCAAGAAAACGGTATAAGGATCATCAAGGGAAGCAACCATTCCGGAAACAGCACCATAAACCATCTTTTTCCGGTCGATCTCTTTACGGCCCAAGAAGTTAGTTTCGAGTTTATCCCAAACTTCCCAGAAAAGGTTGAAATCAAGCCCTTCCTTACTGGCGGGAACTTTTCTTTCGAGCTTAACCTCACTTGAGGAGTGACCAAAGTTAGAAAAAGCCTGATTTTGGCCGAGGCGGTAACTCACACCGCCGACTAAAACCAATAAACTGACGCCCAGGATAAATATCCTGATTTGTTTTAAAGTCAATCTCATACGGAGCATAAAGTCAATTTTACTTGACCCGGACGACAAATGGAAGAAGGCCTAAAAACCGCGCTCTTTTAATTGCCACTGCCAGGTGCCGTTGATGTTTAGAACACAAACCGGAGCGGTCTTTACCCACTATCTTCCCTCTTTCAGTCAAATAATTCCTTAAGGTTTCGGGATTTTTATAATCAGGAGCCAGCTTGTTCTGACAAAAATAACAATTTTTCGGGCTAACTTTGATTCTTCTGGCTGATAATCGTTTTCTTCTTATCATTATTTTCTCCTCGCTTCGTTAAAAAGGAATGTCAACTTCCTGTAGCTCATCTGTTTCCGCTTTCGGCCCTGATTTAGTCTTAACCTTCTTAGGAGCCGGAGCTTCTGCGGCAGTTGGTTCTTCGGCCGGCGGGGTTTCTGGTACCGGCGGTTCAGTTGCGGCGGGAGCCATTTCCCTTTCCGCTTCCGCTTGCCGGCTATCTAAAATAATCATCTCTTCAATTACGATTTCCGTCGCTTGTCGTTGACTCCCGTCTTGAGCTGCCCAAGTGCGGGTCTGCAGTCTCCCTTCAACATAAACCTTACGGCCTTTAAATAAGAGTTGGGAACAAAGTTCGGCTAATTTGTTCCAAGCGACAATCCGGTGAAACTCAGTTTCTTCCCGCTTCTCCCCACTTTCGGTGGTCCAAGAGCGATTAGTCGCTAAACCTAAAGTGCAAACTGCTGTTCCCTGAGGCGTATATCTTAATTCGGGATCTCTCGTTAAATTACCAATCAGTTGAACTTTATTAAGTGACCTTGAAGACATTTAATTTACCTCCTTTACTTTTCTTTGACCTTTTTGGTCTTTTTTTCCTTCGGAGCTTCCTCCTCTCCTCTTTCCCGACTAATAACTAAGTAACGTAAGATTTTTTCTTCCAAGAGGAGCTTTTGGCTCAAAGAAGATAAAGAAGTCACCGGAGCAGAAAATTCCATCAAATAAAAAGCTCCCTCGGTTTGTTTTTTAATCGGGGTAGCCAAGTTTTTTTTACCTAAATCCTTTGCTTGAGAAGCTTTGCCCTCGGAGTCGGTAATTTGTTTTTGGATTTTATCAAGCAGTTTCTCTTGTTCCGCCGCCGATAACTCCGGACTCAAGATAACCACCAACTCGTAATTACGGTTCATTTCCCTTTTTCTTTGTTGAAAACCTCAAAACGTTTTTTCTTTGTCCCTTATTTTACCTTCAAGTCGATTTATTGTCAATGAGTAGCGATTGTCTCCTTGTCAAATTGTTCCATTGCTAAAATAATCAACAATGAAGCCATGAAACAATGAATCAATTTTTAAGCGTTGAATTTAAATTCAATAATATCTCCTTCTTTTACGAAGTAATCTCTTCCTTCAAGTCTGACTTTCCCTGTCTCCGCCGCGCCTTTCCATCCCCCACTTTCCACCAATTCCTCAAACCCCACTACTTCTGCCTTAACAAACCCTTTGGCCATATCAGTATGGACCTCTCCGGCTGCATCAAGGCTGGTTTTCCCTTTTTGCAGGCTCCAGGCGCGGACCTCCTTTCCTCCTTTAATCGTATAAAAAGTTATTAAGCCCAGGAGCTGATATGCTTTTTTGATTAATTTGTCCAAACCGCTTTCTTCGATTCCCATTTCTTTAAGATACTGTTTTCTCTCTTCTGAAGAAAAATCTGCCAAGTCTGCCTCCAGTTTGGCGCAAACAGGCACTAGTTCAACTTCTTCCTCTCCCACCTTAATCCTAGACGGCCATTTTTGGTCTTTTAGTTGATCTTCAGAAACATTAAGAACATAAATCGTCGGCTTTTTGATTCCCCCCAACTGAAGCTCAATATTCACTATCTCAATATCCCTTCTGGGATCAATTGTCTCATAATAATGGCTGACATCAGGATTGGTAAACATCCGGACAATATGAACAATGGCCGCTACCTCTCTTATCTTTCCCAAAAATTGATTTCCCAGTCCTTCTCCTTTATGAGCGCCTTTAATTAAACCAGCAATATCAATAAATTCCACTGAAGCAGGAGTGGTTGTTTGGGGTTTTATTAGTTGAGAGAGTCTTTCTAATCTTTCATCAGGAACCGGAACAATGCCCACATTTGGCTCAATGGTGGTAAAAGGAAAGCTCTCGACCTTGGCCATTTGCCGAGAAAGCAAGGCATTAAACAAGGTGGATTTCCCGGCATTAGGAAGACCGACTATCCCCAAAGAAAGACTCATAATTTCCTCTCAACAATTTAGCAATTAATAGCGAAATTAGACTTAAAGCTTAAATCTAATTTCGTCTAACAAAATATACTTCACATTGATCACTCAATGAAAATCTCTCTGGTTCTGAAAAACTATTTCCCATCGATTTTAAAACGGCATCCGTCCCCTGATCAGTATAAGTAAAATTGTCAAAAAGAACTCCGCCCCTAAACACTAACAATCTAAAATATTCTTCTAGCACTCTTGGCTCATAACGCGTTGCCCCAAAAAAATCATAAATTAAGGAAAAACTTCCGCTTGCAAAGGGAGCCTCCCGGGCATCAAACCGGAGGTATGGAATGTTACCCCCCGACTGTAATTTTGCAATATCTCCACAAACCAACTGATAAGGATCGCCAAGAGCACTTCTAAGTCTTTTTTCAACACTCGCATTGTTTGAAGCTGGGGACAAAATGCGTATTTTATCATTACCTGACAGAGGCAAAGAAAGTCCTTGGATAACCTTGGATAATGCTACAATTTCCTCTTCATTTAGACTGGACGACCAATTTTCCAAACTTCCCCCACGAGAATAAGTATTTACAAGATATTCTGCTAAATCATCCATAAACTAAAGTATAGCAAAATTTATATATCTTTTAAAAAAACAAAATCTTTTCTATTATAAATTTCTCCTTGCCTTTATAAAAAATGCCAATCAATTGCTTTCGATTCAATTTTGACATAAATAAAATAGTGAAATGATGTGTGGGTATATTTTGTTATTAGACAAAAATAGTTGTTGCCTCCGGAACCTTAGCTTTAACAATTCTGCCCAAGTAATCTCTCTGAAGAATTTCCCTTGCTTTATTTTTCTTTGGAAGCACTAGTTTGAAGTAAAAATCAAAAGTAGGGGCAGTGAAAAGTGAATCCCGATAGAAAGTGACATATGAAACCATTTTACTTCCTATTTAGCTTAAATTACAGCTCTTCTCTGAGATAAGAGGGAGGTTGTTAGCTATCCCAAATTCAAATCTCTGGTTTGCAGAATCCAAATCTGTCCTTCCTTATCTATAGCCCACTCTATATCCTGTGGGGTTTCACCAAACTCAGATCTTAAGCGTTCCGACAGCATAAACAAAGCTTTTGCCTCTGAAGGAGAAAGAATCTTTGGTCCTTTTTGTTCAATTACACGCCTCTCAGAGCGAGAAAATTTATATCGCTCAACATCCTTCGCTTCTCCCGAAACTATTCCTTCACCTAAGCCTTCATTCGCCTCTATCTCAACTATATCCAGGTTTTTGGTCTGCACATTCACACCAAAAATCACGCCCGCACACCTGGCTGGAACCATTTCTTGAACAACAACTGCCATTTTGAGTTTCGCAACAAGACTTGAGTTTTCTTTCAGATACCTCTCGATCTTTAGCGAGAATGCTGAACGGACAACTTCAAGCATTTTCAGAGAAAGAGCTTCTCCAGAAACATTCAAAAAAGTATCAAACATCCCTGCCATAGAATTCTTACTATCATCTTCTATGGTTACCGAGGAACGAACAGCAAACACCTTACCCGATTTTATGTAATCGGCTAAAACTTTATTCACAAGGTCAATCACATCTCTATCAGGATCCTTAAGTTGTTCATAAATCTTCGGAAAATCTTCAATAGAAACAGGGCTAGAAAAACCCAGTTTCTTAATAATTTCATCAAACGACAAAGTTGTAAGAACCGCTCCATGTGGAACCTGAAAACCCAAAATTTTAAGCTTAGAAAGCCTATCTGCCTTCCCGCCACAGAGCTCCACCCCAAGCAAAGATGCATCCCAAAGTGAAACGTATTGTTGAGATTGTGTTCGGGACAAATTGGTCACTCTAACTTTTCCATTAGTAACCACAATCTGTGCTTCATCTCCATTCTCAAATTTTTGATTTCCAACAAGAAAAGCCTTATGACCTTTATCAGTTAACACTCTCATCGCATGCTGTGTAGCAGCAACCCCAGGATAAAGCACATAGAGTTTATCCTTCCAAACCGCAAGAGCTCCCAAGATGTCATAATTACGATTACTGATTATTTGTTCGCTTATTTTTACAATAACTTTCCCAGAAAGCAGATCTTCTGACGGAACCTGTGCGAGTTTGTGAAAATCCTCCACATTCTTGATTACTCTTACAATACCCTTTATCCGCAAATTCTTGTCGCTCTCTTCTTTTGCCTCTTTCCAGTAATCTGCCACTTCGTTGAAACAAATACCATTCTCGTCTGTTGAAAATTCAACTCTCTGAGAACCATATTTTTGAGAAAGTTCATGGACGACTCTGGCTACTTCCGTAATCTCCGAATCAGAAAGCACCTGATCAAACTGCATGTCTACAGGAACTTGAAATAGCTTTGCCCCAGACTCTTTTGTGGTGCAAAGCATCAAATTCTTTTGCGGTATCTCCTTGCGAATAATGAAGCCTCGATTTTGTTTAAACTCTATCTCATATCTATCTGCCACCAAAGATTGCACGCCTTCATTAATTCCAAAAACTGCATAAATAGTTACCCTTCCATTTTCTGATATTCCATAACCACCGTAGGGAATCAAAGCAGAATGGGGATCCTTGTTAAATTTTTCAATGTCCAAAACTGTAGATGGAGGCTCTATCCACCCGCTTATCTGATTTCCATTTACTTCATGATATTTTTGTTCTATTGCAAACTGGAAAAGGTCTTTTATGGCAGTTGTAACTTTTTCTGGAGTTGTTAAACCAAGAAAGCGGGGCCCTGGAGGATTTTCAAGGCCAGGCACTACAAAGGCCCTACGAACTAATGCTGCATGTGAAGCACTTTCTTCAATTACTTTCTTCGCAGCAGCCTCAGCCTCACTAATAAATTCTTGAGGTAATTCTCTGTGTTTTAAAAAATACTTAAATATGTCTAAGGGAAAAACATATATATTAACTATCCGAGCACGAACTTCCTCTAATTTCTTCCAGCCATCTATCCTTGGATTTGGAAGTAAATATTCTGATGGTGAGATTAAATTTTTCATAGTAAAAAATAGGTTTGGGTATGATTTCCCCAACTCTATGCCTCAATTTTAATCCACGGCCTGTTAATTAGCAATTACTGGAGGCTCAGAATGAACAATCCTCCCCATCTTATCCCTCTCCATGATAATTCTCGATTTTCTTGGGCTTGGGAGGATGAAGTCAAACTTGAAGTCTAAGAATGAGGTTGCGTAAGTTCTATCCCCAAAGAAAGACTCATAATTTCCTCTTTACGTCTAACAAAATATACTTCACATTGATCACTCAATGAAAATCTCTCTGGTTCTGAAAAACAATCCTCCATTGATTTCAAAACCTCATCAGTCCTCGGAGAGGTATAAGTGAAATAGTCAAGAATAACTCCGCCACCAGGCACTAACAATCTGAAATATTCTTTTAATGCTTCTGGATCGTAATATGCTGCTCCCAAAAAATCGCAAATTAAAGAGAAACTCTTATCAGCGAAGGGGACCTTCCTGGCATCTAAATGAATAAACGTCTCTTTATCTACAGGTTTTACTAAGGAAATATCCCCACAAACTAGTTGGTAAGGAGCTCCTAAGCACTCTGCAAGTCTTCTTTCAAACCCTGCTTTGTTTGCAGAGGGTGATAAGATTCGTATCTTGTTTTCGCCCGATAGAGGCAAAGAAAGCCTTTTAATAAACTCAGATAATGCTTGGGTCTCTTCCTCATTTCTTAAACTTTCCCAATTTTCAAGAACTCCACCAGGAGAATATTGCCATATAATGTTTTCTGTTGCCTTGTCCATTAATATATTATAGCAAAGTATTTAAAAACTCTTCACTCTTTTTCTTCGGAAGCACTAATTTGAAGTAAAAATCAAAAGTAGGGGCAGTGAAAAGTGTATCCCAATAGACAGTGACATATGGCAATTATACTTGAATTAAGGCTGAAACGGTAGTTTTCCCAAGTGCTTAAGGGGCATCGCTTGAAGTGCAATGACGAATAAATTCTTCCTTTGTACTTAAAGTTGTCTTCACTAAACAATCCTTACCATCGCTAGTTGCTTGATAGAAAAAATCTGCTTTAGTGTCCGGATCCACGGGAATCTCCTTTAAATAACCTTTTTGCTGAACTTCAATTATACTTGTTGGACACTGTCCGATATCTAAACAAAAACGTCTCGCCTGAGTAGATATTTCTTGTACTCCCGCCCTCCTAATTGCATCCCTAGCACTTGATAACTGATTTTTAGGCGATGTAAAAACTAACATCAAAGAAACTAAGATTCCCAAAAGGGGTACTCCCAGTCCTATCCCCGTAACCCACCACTTCGCTCTTTTACTCCAGGGGGCAATAAACCACATAACGATAAGCCCAATAAGGAAGGTCGGAACAAACAAAAGAAGAATAATAGTTACCCAACTACGCCAATCCTGGTACCACTTTTTTCCCATAATTCTATTGAATTACCACCAGGGTGTAATTGCAAATATATCAGGAAATAGTTCTACTAAGGTCATCCAAACGGCAACAAAAACAACCACCCAACCCAGAAGTTTATAAACTTTTAGTTTTTGCTGAAGAAAAAGCCAGGCCATGCTTAGTAGAAAAAAATTAAAAATTATCAAAAAGGGAAATTTTGACTTTATATCCCATCGCTCGATCAAATACATCACCAAAAGCAAGAGAAAAATTGTAGACCGACCCAGTAATCTGACAATAATCAAAACGGGGTTTTTTGTTTCAGGCCACCTGAATCTTTGGTCTGAATTATCTCTATTTTCCATATATCTCAACTTCCCATAATACCACTAATAGCTTACTTGAGGCTAAAAGACGAGGCTCGGTTACTTTCGTTTATATCCCCAAGGCATTCTGCCAAAACCGTGACCCTTTTGGTCAATTCGATGGATATTGAAAGATTGGCACTTTGGACATTTCATTTCCACGACTCTTTTACCTGTCCCAAATGGCGCTTCCCAAATATGGCCGCAATCCTCACATTTAATTTTTTTAACTCCATTCATTAACCCTCACCTCCCTTTTTCAATCCTAATCGCCTTACCCAAGATAATTGCCCGGGCAATTTTTTTATGAGCACTTTCCAAAAGCCGGGCAAAGGTCGGTTGGGAAATTTTCATTTTAGCGGCCGCCTCTTTTTGTTCCAAGCCATCAACTTCATGGAGTTTTAAGGCTTCAAGCTCATCGGGCAATAAAATCTCCTCTTCAAGTAATCGGAGAGGAACGCCTCGAGGCTTAAAGTAATAAACATTAGGCTTAAAGCGCAAACAGCGTGGTCTTCTTGGCCTGGGCATATTTATTAATTTATTTTAATTCTTCTTCTTCCTTCTTAACATCTTCCAGCTCTTCCTCTAAAGCTTTTCGGTATTCGGAAAGAGCCTGCTTTTGGTCTTCCGTTGTTTGCGGCCAATTCCAGCCGAAATAACGGCCCAATCCTCTTCCGGCACCAAATCTTCTTCTCCAGCCTAAGCCCAAACCACAAGGCCCAAATCCTCTCCCGGTTCCTGGCCCTTGACCGAGAGGACCAGTTCCATCAAATCCTGACATATTAACCCACCTCCTTTGCTCTCAGTGTTATGAATATATATTCATTATATCAGGCAACAAAGCTTTGTCAAGCAGTCAATTAAAACTCAAATTATGGCATTATGGAGTGGGCTATCCCCCCCTTTTTCATCTCTCTTGGTTAATCTTCTGAAGTTAAAAAATATCGATTCCGACTTAAACTATCCCAATTGAAAAGCTTGACATAGTAGGCCAATCATAGCTTACTTGAAGCTAAAAGACGAGGTTCTCAAGCAAATAAGATATAATTATTTCATGTACACGCTCGATGAATTAAGGAAGGATATTTGCTTTGAAAAAACCTTAAGAGGCCAAGAGTTTAAATTTTGCAGCACTTGGGGGCTTTTCAGTCCTGAAAGAGTTGACGAGGGAACCGAACTTTTGATAAATCACCTCGATATAAAACCAAATGACATATCTCTAGATTTAGGTTGTGGGTATGGGGCTATTGGCTTAACCGTAGCTAAGCTTTCACCTCAAGGAAAGGTTCATTTGGTAGATAAAGATTATGTGGCAGTTGAGTATTCAAAGAAAAATGCCCAAGCTAACAAGATTGAAAATTGTGAAATTTACTTAAGTGACGCCTTTGAGAAAGTTCCAGATATTCAATTCGATAACATTATTTCTAATTTGCCCGCCAAAGTCAGCAAAGAGCTTTTCTGGATTATCTTCCTAGGGTCAAAAAAGTATTTAAAGCCAGACGGAAAGTTTTATGTGGTAACTATTTCCGGGCTAAAGGAATTCATTAAAAGAAACTTTAATGAAATTTTTGGCAACTACGAAAAATTAGGGCAAAGTAAAACTTATACTGCCGCCGTGGCTATCAACGAGTAATCGATTATAGCTTAATAAGAGGCTCACTTTTTTGGAAGAAATCAAGCCCTGGTTTATCCAGAAATTCTAAAATCATTTACCTGATTGAGTGAATAAATCCTTCAGCTTCGCTCCACTTCGCTAAGGCAACGACGGCCGTGATTGAGAAACAAAAATCAAGCAATAAGGCTTTAGATATTGCAAATTGGATGCTGGGTCCCTTAATTAAAAGTCTAGAACAAAACTAAAACTTTTTGCACCGGAGGCTTATGTT
>Ga0307379_10000940_pt1 | contig 47291 bp, 45 predicted proteins | sample UN2MG_FD_202237 | JGI IMG/M metagenome (GOLD analysis project Ga0307379, IMG submission 202237) | Soil microbial communities from Risofladan, Vaasa, Finland - UN-2 | ecosystem: Environmental > Terrestrial > Soil > Coastal area > Acid sulfate soil | place: Finland: Risofladan, Vaasa | collected... | reverse complement strand
GAGCCCGCCTGCGGTGAAATCATCCGTGTAGCAGGCCATGTATCCGGTGAGGTCTTTTCTCTGCCAGGCCTGCTGCCAGGTTGAGATCACCTGTTTGATTGCCGCCAGGTCCTCCTGTGGGGGGGGTGGGGGAGGAGGCGGTGGGGTCTTTTTTGTTGTTTTGACTTCGCTTTTGAAATTGATTTCTTGTATACGCTCACGGGCAAGACCGCTCCAGAACGGATCATTGAGGCTTACAACTTCATCGTACAGGGAAAGGCAGCGGTCCTTCCGGTGCAAGAGTCCATAGCACTCAGCCATTCTCAGCTTGAGCACAATTCTGTTCTCATCCCTTTTCTCTACTTCAAGGGCATCTTCGAATGCCTCGATGCCCTCTTTGGCATATCCGAGATCGAGGTAAAGATCTCCGATGTCTTTGTAGACAGGTTGATGATCCATATAGCAGGTCTTTTTCAAACCATCTGCCTCTCGCGTCGCCTTCAGTGCTTCACTCCTCTTCTTACATTCGATTAGTGCCCTTGCCTTCTCAGCAAGTATTCTTGCCCTCTCACAGTCTTTCAAATGATATTTTAAGGCAGAGGAATACATTTGAACCGCAGGCTCATATCTTTTCTGCTGACACAGAATGCTCCCCTTTATGCGGTACGCATGGGGGGCGTTCTTATCATCTGCAAAATTCTCAATGAGGAGATCCAGCCTCGAGAGGCCCTCGTTAAGCTCACCCCTTTGAGCGAAATCGCTGCCCGTATAGAAAAGAAGATCGGCCGGCTTTTGATTAATAGGCAAATACGGATCGGCTTTGGCAAACATCTCCACAGCGAAATCCTTGAGATTGAGCTTTAAGAACGCCCTTGCAAGGCTCAAAAAGGGATCAGGCAAATTGATCAGCATGAACAGGTCTTTTTCCCTTTGATAGATGTTGATTGCATTACGGTACCTGCCCCCCTTCACCTCTATTTCAAGCATATCTCCGAGGGTCTCAGCCAAGGCCCTCCTGCTTTCCTCTTGCAGCTTTGTGAGGGGGTACTGTCTCAGCAACCGTTTCAAGGTCTCGAGGCTTTTAGCATAGTCGCCATGCTTGTGGTAAAGGATAGCGAGCTTGAGAAGTGCGAGTTGTGCCAGCGGACTTCGTTCATCCTTCGCGAGGATGGTCTTCAGAACCTTTTCGTAGATCTCTACCGGGGCCTCTATTTCCCTTTCCAGAGGTGTCCCTCGCGGTGCTATGCCCCTTGGTATTTGCAAGCCACCTGCCTCCTGCTGTTCAGCAAGCCTTATGAGACTGATGAGGGCTCCCTCTTTTGCAGGGTAGCATTTGAGAACCAACTGATAAATCTTCACAGCCTCTTCGACCAATCCTTCATCTCTATAGGTGTCTGCAATCTTGGTCAGTACCAGATGATTTCTTTCATCATCAGGGGCGCTGTTATAGAATCGATAGAGATTTTCTCTGGCCCTGACGTTATCGCCCATCTGATAGTAATTATGCCCCAGATAGAAGGGGATCTCCGGATATCGGTACCTCTCCTCAGGGCTTGTGACGCTCAGTTTAGAAAGGATTTCGAGGGATCTGCGAAAGTTGTGGATGTCATAGAGAATCTTGGCTATCTCAATCTTGGCTTCTGTTTCCTCACGAGTGCCCGGATAGCCTTCAACCACAAACTCCAGAATGGAAAGGGCTTCCCTTGTCTTTTTCTTCAAACCCAATACGCTGGCCCTCCGCATTAATGCCGGGAGCGCTGCGGGAGAATCATCATATTTTTTGCCGATGATACTGTAATAGGCGAGTGCCTCATAATAGTTCTCGGTCTTGAAACATAAGTCCCCCATGGCCAGGTAGGCCTCTGGCACGTAGACGGAATCTGGGTATCGATTGATTGCATCCTGATAGCGACTCTTTATGTCTATAGAATCGGCGGAAAGAGAAGGTGTATGGAGTTGCTCATAGGACTTTGCTAAGAGAAATGAGGCCTTTTCCGCGTATCTCCCGTCAGGGTATGCCTGCATGAGTTGATCGAGATCATCAATGACACCGGACCAATCATGGCCCCTGTATGCCTCGACGGCCTTTCGGAAAAGTGCGGTATCAGCCTGACCGTCATCTGCCTCGATCTTCAGGAGTTGTGCTGCAGGCCTGATCGCCCTACCTGGCTTCGGGCGCCTTGTCTCTTTTACCTGTTCTTCCTCTGCTTCCTCTGCTTCCTCTGCTTCCTCTCCCGTGACAGCCTGCTCTTTATCAGGACTCTTTTCTGCTTCAATGCCTTCCCTTGATTCAAGCAAAATGGTTAGGCCCTCATTTGCATGCCTGGCTGTATACCGGGGGATCTCGCCTCCCTTAATGTCCAATACCAGCCTGATTCTCTTATCATGGTATCCGAGCCGGATGCTCTTAAGATGAGCGCTCTCGACGGGTATGGTCTGTGGCCTAAAGCGATCGGCGGGATTGCAGAAATCAAATACAATTCTCAGCGGCGAATCGAGCGTGGTGGTTATGTAATCCGGAATCTTGCCATTCCCCACGACACGTATCGTCGTTCCGGATTTTGCTTCTTCGCTGACAACGGAGATGACTCTGGTCATAAACCCTTTGTCAGGATCTGCACCACGGGGGTTGGTAGTAGCATTCAGAAGAGTCGGTACCACCAAAAAGAGGAGCAAAACAGACCGGACGGGGCTCAATATCCTGCGAAGACAGACTGCCATACACAGCTTAACAGCAAGTACCATGCCAAGGATGGCGGTCTATCAGCCGCGGCTGGGCTGTCTTCCGGAGATTAGGGTACTATCGAGTCTCATGAAGATTTTGGTGGGGTAGGCAGGACACAAAACAAAAGGTGGGCGTTGGGCGTTTGTCCTCGACCCTTGAGAGCTCTCAAGAAGGGCGACGGTGGCGTCAGCATTTTGACAACAACGCGCTGATGACGTTATGCTGACGCTGATTCAGTGAGGTTCTGCTTTTTGATCTTCTCGACAAGAGTTGTTCTGTTGATGTTGAGCAGTTTCGCAGCCTTTGTTTTGACCCAGTCGCTCCTCTCTAAGGCGCCAAGGATGAGCCTCTTCTCATAGTCTTCTACGGCGTCATGCAAGGTTTCTCCCTTCTCAAGGAAATCCTCTTCAACAACTCGAGCACCTCTTCCCTTGTAGGGAATATGCTCGGGGAGGTCATCAACGGTCACCACCTCATCATCGCAGAGTATGGTGAGTCTCTTGATTACGTTTTCGAGTTCTCTAACATTTCCGGGCCAATCGTACTTGAGCATAGCATCCGTAACTTCAGGGGAGAAACCCGTTATCTTCTTCTTCGCTCCCTTCTGAAATTTCTTCAGAAAATGATCAATGAGCAAAGGTATGTCCGACTTACGCTGTTTCAGGGGAGGCACTTTCATTGGGATGACGTTGAGCCGATAGTACAGATCTTCCCGAAATTTCCCCTTATTAATGGCGGTCGTTAAGTTCTTATTGGTCGCTGCTATGATTCTTACGTCTACGTGAATGGTTTTTGTCCCGCCTACCCTTTCGAATTTCTTCTCCTGAAGCACCCGCAACAGTTTTACCTGCAATGCGGGGCTCATTTCCCCTATTTCGTCCAGAAAAATGGTACCACCGTTCGCCATCTCAAACCGGCCAATCCTACTCTTGTAAGCGCCGGTGAAAGCACCCTTTTCATGGCCGAAGAGTTCGCTCTCAAGCAGTTCTTCCGGAATTGCTCCACAATTAATAACAACCAGGGGTCTGTCACTGCGGCTGCTGTCATAATGAATGGCCCTGGCTATGAGTTCCTTTCCCGTACCGCTGGCTCCGCTAATAAGCACGGTGCCATCGGTATCAGCTACCTTTTCGATAAGATCGTAAATCTGCTTGATAGCATTACTGGTGCCGACAAGTTTGTCGTATCCGTATGTCTGTTGCAGCTCTTTCTTGAGCCGGAGGTTTTCCTCTTCCAGGTTACGAAACTTGAGAGCCTTTTCAATGACAACCAAGAGTTCGTCAGCTGTGATGGGCTTGGTAATATAGTCAAAAGCGCCCTTTTTGATTGCCTCCACGGAACTCTTAATGGTCCCATGGCCCGTTAGGATAATACATATGGCTTTGGGCGATCTGGTTACGACATGCTCCACTACCTCCAAGCCGTCCATGTCAGGCATTACCAGATCGGTCAAGACAAGATCAAAATACTTCCGCTCCAGTTCTCTAATCCCCGCCACCCCATTGGGAGCAGCAACAACTTCATAACCCTGTGTCTTCAGTATGTCACCGATGACCTCTAATATGACTGGATCATCATCGACTATCAATACCCGTGCCATATGGTGCAAGATTCTCCCGTTGAATTGTGGTGGAAGGTAAGGTGAAGCACCGATTTGAAGGAACGGGAATCCTAGATATAATCCCCCCGATGGAACTTAAACATCGCCACATTCGCGGTTACCGATAACTCCTTAATAAACCCTTCGAGTTCTTTATCATGTTGGAGCTTTTCCCGGCTTTCCCGTTCGATGCTATCCGCCTCCTCTTTGATGCTTGCTACTAACGGCTCGATATCCTTCAATGTCTTCTTTGGATCGTTTAACCCGTTTGCATACTCGTCCAAAAGATCAAGAACCCTCTCACTCCTTTTCAGGATAGCTGCATCGCTGCCGTGAGGTAGTTGAGAGGCTGTTTGACCTATTTCAGCCAGCCTCTGGTCGAAGATCTTTTTGAACCCGTCGCCCTTCGTTGTCTTGTCGGGGGATGACAGTTTGCCATGATACAGGTGATCAATCTGGTCTATTTTCATTTTCAACCTCCTCTCCTAATCCATCTGTGTCTCCCCCTATTTAATCGGTACAGCTCGGCAGTTTCTTTAGAAGATACCTACCATAATAAAAAACACAGCGCTTGGCAAGGGGGAAAAAGAAAGTTTTTCCTTGGCCATCGCAAAACTCGGCGAATTACCCGGTTATAATGTCCTGCTCTTGTTAGCCTTGTGCAGCGCCTGACCGCCAAACCCTCTCCATACGCGTTGACCCATAACGGGTCTGATCCCGAAAGTCCATCACAAGGGTGAGATATAGATGTGTAATGGGGCGCCAAGACCCATACGATCATCCCTGTTTCTTCCTTTGTCTAAGGGACTTCCTCTCCCTTTGAAATACGCTGGCAATGATCCTCTCCTGATCGGCCGGTTTGAGATCAAGGAATTCAATACCAAGGTTGAAAGCCTTTCCGTCGTTGTCCTCGCTCGGCACGACCCATAGAATCTCGCCAAATACATCAAGGTAAACAAGGGGTGTTTTAGAGAGAACGAAATGGGCATGAATGATCTGCCCCGGTTGGGCCGGCTCTAAGACTACCATATTCATCCCTGAACCGCTTATGTTCATCCCGACACCCTGCTTCACAAGGTAGTCTGTTTCGGTCTCTTCTTTTGATAGCCTGGCCAGTATCTGATCCAGTTTCTCGTCTATCTTAAGGAGGAAGTCTATCAGACACGAGTTGAGGCTAATCTCCACATCTCGCGTATCCTGATCAGCGATTTCACTGCCTATTTCCTCCTCCGGATAAGGGATTTGACTAATTGTTTGCTTGAGCTTTTGATATTCGTCCGGAGTGAGCAGTCTATACCGTACTTTAAAGGGGAAGGCTCCTCTTACGTAAGATCTTCTTTCATGGGAAATCATATCAATCACCCGGACCCACCAATAGGAATGATTTGATCGCCCGGCTCAGGCGAAAAAAACGCTCACAACTACCAGATGCAACTATCATACCATTACCGTTGAGCTCGAAGAGCCTCATTTCCTCGAAACCCTTCGGCAACAGTTTAGATCGTGGGTTCCGTGGAGCAAAACCGGGACTGTGGCCATTTGGCTCGAGGTAGTGACAGGAGAAAACAAGGCACCTTTTCAACGCCCGGAACGTCAATATTTTGACAGAATTAAGGGCTTGTTTCCCGGGTTTTATTCCTTTCTAATCTGATTTCTGAATTAAATTACTATGTTATCCGGCTCCTATTTCAACACTGCTCAGTTGTCATTGGGACTCTTGCTTTGCAATAACGCTGGCACACTATGAAACAACAAAAGCCATAGTCCAGGTATTGAGATCCGTCTTTGTTCGACAAAAACGTAGCTGCTGCACCCGAAAGTGAGGCCTTACCTTGATTGCCTTAGCATGAGGAATGAGAGTTTACTCCCGACAGCTAGGAAAAAGTTGCCCCCCTTCCCTCAATAGGGGATAACCGGCTTTGATACACCTGTTGGGAAATAAGGGGATGTACGATACGAAAGAGATCGTAGGGGGTGGCGCTTATTCCAGGATATCCAGAAGGGTGCCAAGCATTTCGTCTTTTTCCTTCACCACTTTGAGGTTGGCGCGATAAAAGCCTTTTGCGAGAGAGGCCTGGGGAATTTCCTGAGCCAGGTCCACATTAGACATCTCTTTTTGAACCATCTTGCCGTCCTCTTCAACATCAATCAGGTGCCCAGGAGTGTCTACCCGACTGATATCAACGGATACGTGGCTTTTCGAGCCCTCTTTCAGTACGGCCCTGCTCTTCTTAAATCCTTCGCTCTCAATGTTCGCAACATTGTTAGCGATAACAGCCACCTTTTTCCCGAATGCACGCAATGCCGAGAGGTTGCTCGAAATAAACGGGATCATGCCTCCTCCTCCAAATAATGGTATCGGCAGGTATGCCCTTTTTCTTTAGCCCTTTGAGTGCCCATTCATGAATTTTCCCCTGATTATCCTCTCTCAAACCTCCCCTTGACCTATTGGTAACGATTCTGTAGATTTAGCTAACAAAGTCGACGATGGCCGCCAACAACATGGTGGGAAGGGGTAAAACTTTCTCCGTTGGAGCAGCGGTTGCTATGGACAAACAGCTAGCATCCGGCCTTCTCAAGCAGATTGAATCCGGTTATTCTTTGCCTTCGCTATCTCCGGTAGCCATGCAGCTCGTGGAAATGGCCTTTGATGAGTCCGCTTCTGCTGAAAGCCTTACTGCCCTTATTGAAAAAGACCCCTCCCTGGCCGTGCGAGTGCTCAAGCTAGCCAACAGTGTCTTTTTTCGGACCCGCCACCCCACTACCTCCTTGAAACAGGCTGTTGTTAAGGTAGGACTTCAGCGCCTCAGAATCATGGCCCTTTCACTGTCATTGAGAGATGCCTTCCCCATGGGGAGAATAGGCGCTCTCGATTACGGGCAGTTCTGGCGCTTGACCCTTTACAGGGCCCTCATTGCCAAGTCTCTGGCTACGTACACGAAGCACTGTTACCCCGAGGAGGCCTTTGTGGCCGGATTGATCATGGAAGTCGGCCTCCTCATCCTCTTTGATCTCAGGATCAGACAAGACACCGATGCACCCCCCATCAAACTGGAACCACTGGAAGAACTTCTGATGTGGGAGAGGGATCGCTATGGTGTAGATCACCGGCAGGTCGGCGAAGCCGCCCTAAAATGCTGGAGATTTCCAGAGAGCATTGTCCAGTGCCAATTGCTTTTTGGCAAGGCAGCTCTATCTGAAGATGCCCCTGAGCTTGCGAGGGTTTATGAGCTTTCCAGGGAATTCTCTTGCTTGCTAAGTCAAGAATCTAAGGGTTTTCATGCCTTTTTTGATGATGGCAAACGAATCCTCGGCTTGCCGGCACATGCCATTAATGACATTCTCATGGCGGCTTTTGACGAGGTTCAAGACATTGCGGAAAGCCTCAGCGTTGAAGTGAACAAGGAACGAGATCTTCTGGAGATCATGGAAAAGGCCAACCAGGCTCTCAGCCAGATCTCAGACAAGATTTCAGAGCACCAGGAGATCACCGGCAAGGCATCATTTCCTTCTTTTGACTCTCTGGAAGAACGACGGGGCATTGTGGAGCACACTCTTCAAGCCGTGGCCCATGAGATTCGAAACCCCCTTCTCGCCGTTGGTGGCTTCGCCCGAAAGCTTGCTGATTCCCTGGATCCCGGCTCAAAGGGAGGCGGATACGCAAGGATTATCCTCGAGGAGGCCGCAAGGCTGGAAAAAGCCCTTTCCGAAATGAGTACCGAAAAAACGTGAATCGTCAATGGGCCATGCTTCAAACCCAAAGAGGAAACGGCGTGACGACGATCCGTGTTGAATAATATACTAATATTTTTCAAGTGTGTTTCCTCAATGGTACAGTGGTCAGAGAACATGTACATAATTACTTCTATCCGGTCATGCCAATTTCCTCAAGGCGATATCTATTGGCATCAAGAGATATAGTCACAGAGGTGGGGTTTAGATGAACCAGACGGAGACTCCCGGGGCTTCCACGGTGTAAACCCCACCTCTGTGACTACTGCAAGATCCGGTGGAATTCTTTTTAAGATATCGCCTTTCGAAAACAGCCATGACCTGCTTTGGAATATGAATGATGCCGGTTGCTTATCGCTCCACAGGTACTTGAAAACAGGTAATGAACCACCCTGCAGCAAGCTGCAGGGTATCCAATGTCAAAGTCCCCTCCCTTAATGGGAGGGGATAAAGGGGAGGGTGACCACACATTTTATCACCCCCACTTCACCCTGTTAAATAAAGATGGCGAAGAATTTGTAACCTATCTATTCTATGAGTCTCTATTTTCCTTATGATAGCTTCTACTATTCTATTTAACAGGGCAGGCCTCCCCCGTCCCCGCTCCAAGAGCGGGATCTCCGACAAGGGGAGGAACTATGTTGTAACCCTGCAGCAAACTGCAGGGAATTATCAAGTTCAACAGGGTGAGGTGCAAAAAAAGATGTCCATACCCCTCACCATTGCCAAGTGAAGCAGAATACATTCTCATCGTTATTCTGAGGAGCTAAGATAATAATCGATTTTGGAAAAACACCAATATCTGCATGCAAGGAGTGGTCTTGCCGAAGATAGACCTCTTTCTCACTGACACATTGCAGGCGATCAGAGGTGGCCCAGAGCTTCAAAAAACACTTGGAAGCCGCTGGTCATCATGGTATACAGGTTTTCATTCGAGGCCGGGTGAGGCCGGGTGAAGCCGCCTACAGGCCGGTAAACGGGGTGTAAGTTTCCCTATATCCGCATCTTACCCTCCTACGCAGAAAGCCACGGGCTTGCCCGTGGATGAATGCTAGGTAGGGTAATCCGCCGTAGTCCTATTGGGACGAAGGCGGATCAGGCGTGGAACGAAATTTGCAGCTTAATACAGTGATATATTTTTGACATCAGGGATAGAGTCATGGGTGAAAGACTTCTCATCATCAGCGACAAACAAGAGGATCATGAACTCTTCAGGGAAATTCTCGAACCGAGGGGATTTGGTATCGAGTGGTCCGGGGGCTTCGATGAAGTAAAGGACAGGATCATTGAAGACACCTATGGTGCTATCATCGCTGACTACGATCTTATCGGAGACCTGGCCTTTACCTGGATATCATTGCTTCAGGAGACTAGATCCAAAGCTTGCTTTATCCTTTATGGAGAAAGAATCAAGCCAGACAGTATTTCCGAAATACTCCAGAAAGGCGCATATGGATTTGTGCCCCGTAGCATGATTCCTGAGCGGATCTATGATACCATCATCGGAGGGCTGGATAACCGAAAGGCCTTTATCGAAATCCTGAAGATGATTGACGAGCAGAGGTATGCAAATGAAACCCTCGAAGGTGAAAAGGAATCCCTCAAAGCAAGGAATCAGGAGTTGGCATTCATCAATCGGCTCAGTAGCGAGGTGGCTTATGACCTAAACTGGGACGGCATTATTCCCAGGATCTTAAACTCAGGCCTTCTGACCGTTCTGGAACCTGAGCTTCTTAGCATTCTTTACCGTATCGGTTCGGACTGGACCCTCTCTCTCCACGTATCCAAAGATGAGATCAACAGGGAAACACTCAAACGGTTACGGAGGGATCTGGTTGGCAGATACTCTTCCCTTTCTAAAGAAAAGATACCCCTGAGAGAATTAGCCCTTCACCTGTACCCGCAAACCACAAAGGTTTCCGCCTCATGCCCCTTAACCTTCTCCAGACCCTGGATCCTCCCCTTGAGTCTGGCCGGGAAACCATTAGGTATGCTCGGTATTGTTCCAAAAGACACGGAATCGTTTCAGAAAGGCAAGGAAGAGCTGATTTCGACTGTCTCCAACATCCTGGCCATGTCGCTGGAGAATGCTCAGGAATATCATAGACTTAAGGAGATGGCAGTTACTGATGGTCTGACCGGAATATACAACCGCAAAGGGTTCAGGGACTTCATACAGAGAGAATTCCAGAGGGCGCGAAGGTATGGTAAAGCCCTTTCTCTCGTTATGATCGATGTCAATGGCCTTAAGCCGATTAATGATTCTCTCGGTCATCTGGCAGGAGACTATGTCCTTCGGGAATTGGCCGGGTGTCTCAAAAACTCCACTCGGAAAAGCGATATCGTGGCCCGGTACGGTGGGGACGAGTTTGCCATCCTTCTTCCGGAAACCGAAATGAGGGAGGCTGAAACCCTTGTAAAAAGGGTTCTGGCCAATGTCCGGGATTACGCCTTTGATTGGGAGTCTGAAAGGATAGATGTGAAGATCAGCTACGGAATTTCAACCACTGCTGAGCTTGACAAAGGGGAAGAGGAAAAAGAACTCGTTCAAAGAGCCGACTCGAGGCTCTACGATGCCAAGCGAGCTCGAGACTCCCTGTATTCAGCATCTGGCAGGGCATGAAGCCTTTATCCGTCATTCGGTCTACCGACAAAAAACCTGAAAAACGCCATCACAACCCGCCCCCATTCTCCTTGTTCGACCCTCGTTTTTCGAATGTAATCGCATCGACGTGCGCAAGCTCAAAGAAACACAACACGCGTTACAGCAACCCGGGGCAGAGGCACCTTCCTCTTTTGGCTAACACATTATGGAAACTGCACTAAGACACGCAAAACAGTGTGTTGCGTCCGGCAACTACGCTGTTGGCACGAGGAATAATGGCATCTTGGAGGCCTACCTTGGCACCTGCGTTGGGGTGACGGTCTGTGACCGTGACGCAGGTATTGGCGGACTGTGCCATCTTCTGCTTCCAGAGCCCACCGGTCTTGACAAACCATGGAAACCCGCGGTTTATGCCTCAACCGGTATGCCCCTTTTTCTTGAGGCCTTACATAACGCTGGGGCACGGAAAAACGGGCTTGAGGCCACCGTTGCCGGGGGTGCCCTGGTGGGCCCAGTTTCCAGGGAAGATCTGGACCTCGATATCGGCGGCAGGACGACCGAAGTTGTTTTGGGTGTGTTGAAAAACGAGGAAATACCCGTTTCGGTGACAGAAACCGGCGGATACTTCAGCTGCCGGCTCAGCCTCGATTTACAGACATTTCAGAGTGCTATTCAACCAATAGAAAAGCAGTTTTCCGGCCACAGGGAGAGCTTCAGAAAACCTACCTCTCGTGAGATCAGGCATGCCATCAACCAAGTGCGACCGATTCCCCAAATAGCCCTTAAGATAGCCCGAATGATCCATCACGATCGTTACAACATGAGCGAGGTCGCCAACGAGATCAAACAGGATCAGATCATAAGTGCCAAGGTTATCAGATTGTGTAATTCAGCCTTTATCGGCTTGAAGAACAGGATCGATTCCATTGATCGGGCGGCAGTTATTCTTGGAGAAAAGCTGCTGCTGCAATTGGTTATCTCGGCATCCCTGGAACAGTTCTTTTCCGATTCAGGAGAAGGGTATTCCCTGTGCAAAGGAGGGCTCTTTCAGCATGCCTTGAGGACCGCAATGGTTGCCGAACAACTGGCACGGTTCACCGGCAAGGCGCCATCGGATATTGCATACACTGCCGGTCTGTTGCACGACATCGGCAAGGTTGTTCTAGACCAGTATATAGCATCGGTGTATCCCTTTTTCTACCGGCGCACGCAGATTGATGAGATGGAACTGTGTGAGGCTGAAAAGCAAAAACTCGGCATCACCCACCCTGCTGCCGGGGGCCTCTTGGCTGAAACATGGTCTCTGCCCGATAACCTCACCGACGCGATCAGACACCATCACTATCCGGAACAGGCCTCGGTAGATCCCGATCTTGCCCATTTGATATATCTGGCTGATCTGCTCATGAGCAGATTTCAGGTGGGGCAGGAATTGGAATGTTTGAACATGGAGATGCTTCCATCACGTCTGCACAAGATCGGGGTCACACCTCCTGAATTCCCCCTCCTCGTAGACCTGATCCCCCCGGGGATATTCGATGCCCCATTTGACAGGCCCTACCTCGTTTAAGGATTGGTTCATAAGACGAATGCAATACGCTGGGGTCGTGTCCGGGAATTACTTACATAAGCTAGCCAATCTTTTTGTGCCTCGAAAGACTACTGTAAAATCCGAAATCCGAGTACCCGCCCCCCATGCATCTACAGTGGCACTTTCTGTTGATAATTGGCGGTACGATCATATTTTCAGGCGTTTCTATTGATCGACTGACAGGCATTGCGGGCAGGCCGGCTCTCAAAACAGATTCAAATTCCGTATGACCAAGAACTCAAAAGATGTTTTGAACATTTGAGATTTGAATTTCGATATTGTTTCGAATTTCGTGCTTCGAATTTTCTGTGTTAGAAATTGGAAAACTATGATGCAAGCTGAACGATTTTTCTAGGTTGCTTTTGAGACCTGATACGGGGCACTAGGAACCGATCTTCCCCTGGTCAAAGAGTTTCAGGAAGGCCTGTGCAACATTTGGATCAAACTGGGTGCCGAGGTTTTCCTGGATGATCTTCACCGCAACAACCTCCTGCATCTTCTTCCTGTAAGAACGATCGGATGTCAGGGCGTCGTAGACATCCGCCACGGCGAGTATACGGGAGGGAAAGGGAATTTCTTCGCCCCCTAGCTTGTCAGGATACCCATTCCCATCCCACCTCTCGTGATGGTGTTTTATGATCTTCTGCTCGTCGGCCCAAACACCGAAATGACCAATGATGTTGCTCCCAATAAGGGGGTGCTTTTTTATGACCTCATACTCCCTATCGGTCAATCGCCCCGGTTTCAAGAGTATGTTATCGGGAATACCTATCTTTCCGATATCGTGCAGATTCCCGGAGACGTGCAGCATCTCTATCTCATCTTGCGAACACCCAACAGCCTTGGCAATTGAAAGGGCATATGTTGTCACCCTGGTTGAATGTTGCTTTGTATACGGATCTCTCACTTCAATGGTTTCCACGCAGGCAAACAGGGTGGAAAAGAGGTTCTCATAGATGTTTTCATAGAGGGCGAGATTTTCTATTGAGAAGGACGCCTTCTCTGTCAGAAGGTTCAAGAAGAAAAGATCCCTTTCGGTAAATCGATCCTTGCCATCTCTGATAAGGGAGATCAGGGCACCAAAAACCCTCGAACGGATCTTGAGAGGGATAGCCATGATGCTGTTACTACCGTTTTCGTCATTTTCCCTTATCAGGTGCGGAATCCCGTCCTGCTCTATCTTTCTGATCGTGGGCTCTATCCATTCCGGATCTGCTATTGGCCTGCCTTCATCCCTGACGAATGAGGTGATTATGGCAGGATCTTTTCCTCCATGGACAAAGATACAGAAATGGGCTTCGTCGCAATTCGTTACCTGCCCGCACAGACGAACCAAGGTCGTGAAGAGATCCTTGCTCGTATTTGCCTGATCCAACTGCTGAAGGATGAGATTTACAGTCTCAACTTCTCTTATCTTCTGTTGTAGCTCCTGATTGACCTTGAGAAGCCTCTTATTCCGCTTGGCCTCCTCCTTGAGCAGGATATTGTCAACAAAGAGCGACCGTTCCCTCATGACCCTTTCAATTGTCAGGGGGATTTGACTTACCTTGATGGGTTTGGTTAAGAAATCCACCACCCCATTCTTTAAGGTCTTTATGGTGCTGTCTATGGTAGGATATCCGGTCATGACAACGACCGGGATCGTGTTGTCGTAGAGGTGTATTCTCCTGGCCAACTCCAGGCCGTCCAGCCTGGGCATGGATAGATCTGTAAAACAGCAGTCGATCTGTTCTGTCTGCATTATCTCAAGTGCCTCGAGACCATCCGCAGCTGTGAGCACCGAATAATTGCTGGTCAATTCGAGGTACTCCTTGAAGATATCCAGAATTACCTCTTCATCATCAACCACCAGTACCTTGAGACGTTCCTTCATTGACAACCCAGTAGCACCTAACCCGGATAAACCGGAATTTCGAATCACGAATCTTATTCTTAAGGGACTAAAAGATCTTTCTTTTTCAGCCTCTCAGGCTGACCATGCTTACAAGATGTTTTTTGAAGGCCTTGAATTCGCTATCGGTCAATATGCCGCTTTCCCTTAGAGAAGACAGGGCCTGCAATTTTTCAACATAGTTATTGGGAGGATGAACAGGATTATACAGATAATGCAGGCTCGGCACGTTCGGAGAAAAGAGGTTGATGTTCCCCGCCTCTGCATCTTCAAGCTTCTTCTCCTTAAGCACCATTAATTCATGGTAGGCATCCTGCAATTTCTTCACTAGTTCTTTGTTTTCTCTATTTAACGTTATCCTGTCTATAGCGTTCTTGACTACAATCCTTATTTCTTCAAGGTTACAGGGCTTCCTGACATAGTCATAAGCCCCCTCCTTTATGGCCATAATAGCGGTCTCCAGCGACGCATACCCCGTAATGATAACAACGATTATATCCGGATTGACCTTTTTGGCATACTTCAACAAATCCAGTCCGCCGACCCGAGGCATAACGAGGTCGACAATAAGGAGGTCGTAGAGGTTCTTCTGAATGGTTTCAATGGCTGACAGGCCATCATAGCAGACGTCAACCGTCCTTTCTCCGTTTTCCGAGATAAGATCCCCGAGAACGTCTGCTACGACCTTGTCGTCATCGACGATAAGGATCTTTATATTCAGGCCTCTTTTTGTATGCATCTATGCAGACATAGCTCCCCGCACCCGCATCTTAGTGTCTCGATTCGCAAATAAAGCAACTATATTGGCGAACAAAACCGGAGGAAAAGCTCACGCAGCACTAAGTCCTGAGGGTTTCGACTGAGACATGTCGGCGAGCCCTTCGGCTTGAGCCTCTCGGCCATGAGCTCGAAGCCGAATGGCTCAGGTCGAAAGCTCACGTCGAGTCGCTCAACCGAAGTCTAAATAAGTTCGTCATTGAGTTGATGAATCGAAGGACTTAGCCGGTTTGATCAAAGAGAAGGCCTACCATTTCGCCAAGCCTGGCAGCGAGATCCAGCATCTCTGAGGGCGGGATCTCCCGTATCACCTCACCGCTGGACTCATCTCGTACCGTCACCATAATATCGCCGGTAGCCTCATGAACGCTAAATTGCAGGTCCACATCATGAATCATGCTGAGGTTCTTCTGAATATCGGCTGCCACTTCCGTCATCTGAGACAAGTCCATTCTGTCCCGACCTTTGGCATCTTTCGCGCCCTCTTGAGGTGCGGCATTCTGAGACGGAGACCTTGCCTGAGCCGGCGGAGCCTGGTTTTTTCCCGCTGTAGTAACAGATTCGACCAACATTTTAAACACCTCCCTTACTCTAGAATCGGTTTTTCCCGAAAAAACTTTAGTAAACATCTCTCCAAAAAAGTACCTTACCTCACGGTATCCAAGAACCGTGGAGCAAATTCCCTTCTGCTCTTATAACCCTGAGCAGCGTGTCTCATATCTTGCAGCTCAAGAAGGTCTCTTTTCATGTCCTTACGGTCCGCCTGGAGTGCATCCAGCAATTCCCGGTCAACCAGATCCACTGTTTCCATGACGGTTTTTAGCCTTTTGAGATATCCATCAATCATGGCCTTGCACTTCTCGGAAAGACGGTTAAGTCTGCCGGGGTTGTCGCCCATGATTCTTCTTATGGATTCGTCAATCCTTTCAATCTTGTAGATGCATGCTTGACGCTGGGAGATTAAAGCCCCTGGATATTGCTCTTCGTTAAGGGCACATGCCTCCTTGATTTGGTTTGTCATGAGCAGATACTGATTAAAGAACACCAGTTTCTTTTCCAAAAAGGAGCAAAGCTCTTTTCCCAAACCTCTCTCTTTCATACATCCCCCCTCAGGCACTGACTGAGCCGAGGGCTTGCACTTGCCCTTGGCTAGCTCCCGCCTTTCCGGATTCTATTTCGTGTTCCTTTCGGCTAAAGATATCTTCCCAGGCCGCCTTGAGTTCGATGAGCATGCCGATAACCTCATCAATGGCCGGGACATCGTTTTTGAAATCCGCGTGAATGATCCTTCTGAGCATGTAGTTGTACAGGGAATCCAGGCCATTGGCTATCGAGCCACCCTTTTCGAAGTTGAGGGAACTGAGGAGTTCACCGATAATGTCCTGAGCCCTGGTGAGGGCCCTGCCCTTTCCCTCATAGTCCTTTTCGATTATCTTGTTTTTCCCGATTTTCAGATTATCTATGGCCCCCTCATAGCAGAGCACCACCAATTTTCCGGGGTCTGCTGTCATCACCCTTGCTCTGCGATAAGACTGGATTCCGTTGCTGTACATCTAATAACCTCTTTCTTTTATAATTTCTGTTGATAGCTGTTAGTTATATGTTGTATTTATTTTGTTGCGATTTGCGATTCATATCCCATATCTAACGAGCCATAATCCTTTAATTCACAATCCAAAATTCACAATTTTAAAATCGAGAATCCGCAATCTAAAATCAAAAATTTTACTACCATCTCCATCCACTGAATAAAGCATTAATCTGTCCGGTCAGCCATTCGCTCTGGTTCTTTATCTTGCTCAGAGCAATCTCCATGGCCACAAACCTGTTGATCATCATCTCCATCTTCCTATCAAGGCGCGCCTCCATCTCTTCGATGTTGTCTTCAAGATCATTGACCCTATCTTGAATGGAATCCTGCTTGAAGGCCACATAACCGTCTATCGAATCGGTAATAGAATACAGGGCTCGCTCAAACAGCTCTGCCACGCCAAGGGTTAACTTAATATCACCGGCATCCAGCCCTTCAGCCGTGCCCGTATATTTGATAACCAGACCTTCCACATCACCCTCCGTCCCGGTGAGCACCTGGCCTGAACCGGTGGCAGCCTTGCCTTCAATGGTACCGGCTACATCTTCACCAGGGACCGCATTAATCTCAACAAGCGTGTTCCACAAGCCGTCGGCCTTGCTCTCCTGGACGGTAAAGGTATTAGCACTTCCATAATCGTCATGGGTCAGGACCAACTCGCTACTACCGCTATCTGAGGCGGTGATGGGTATGGCGTAACGGCCTTCCTGGCTGCCGTCGCCCGCACCGACGGTTACGTCAACGGCCCCCAAGAATTCAACCGTAGTTCTGTCGTTTTTTATAGAAGTAATAGAAAGCTGGCTGCTGCCGGCATATTTGTCTGTCAAGACAATTCGGCCGGAGCCATCAATCGAGGCAGTCACCTCATTTGAAAATTCATCTTCAATTTTCGTGAGGAGGTCTTGCACCGTATCTGAGGAGACATTGCTTACGGTGTAGGTTCCGGATATCCCAGTCCCCCTACGAGAGGTCCCTGAAAAAGAGATGACATCATTGTTACTAAAGTCTACCAACCCGCCACTATAAATTGTGTTCCAGGTAGTCGAAGATGTGATCTCCGTAGTTTCCCCAACATTTGAATATAGTTTTGCACTGCCAACCAGGTTTTCAGTATAAACCGTATCCAGTTCGGTATTGATAGCACTCACGATCTGGGCAAGGCTATCGGTGGTGGCTAGGCTGATGCGGGCGGTATTTCCGCCCTCGGTAATCGTCAGGGTCTCATTTGTGGCCACTCCCCCATCAGTGCTGGTTGAGGTGCTCTGTAGGGCCGCATTCGATATATAAACGTCATAATTTGTATTTGCCTTCGTGTCCCTTGAATGGTCAATGTATTCCAAAGTCCCCACATTAGCGCTACCGTTTGCGGCGAACAAGTCTCTGATATCATTGAGGTTGGCCTCTAAATATTCGGTTAATGTAGCATCATTAATGTCGAGTTCCCAATCATCATCTTCATTCTGCTTGTTCGCAATCCCGATCTGGCTCAAATAAGAAAAATCACTATCAACACCCAATATTTGCTGAGTGAGGACTGAGGTCAAATCAGACTTGACCGATCGCAGGGTGCCATCTCCAAAAAGAACGCCCCCTGTGGTCTCTTCCTCTTCATCATATGAAAACTGGGTATTGATGTAGGACATGACATCATTATATTTGTCCACAAGGTCCTGAATATTCGTTTTGATGGTGGGAATATCATGGTCAATGTTCAAGGTGATCGTCGTATCGGTATCGGACTTCAATAGATTCAATGTGACCCCTGCTATGACATCTTCTACAGTGTTATCGCTACTGGTCACCTGAAGGCCATCCACGCTAAGGGTGGCATCATTTCCCGCAACCATTTCCCTGTCGCTTCCGCCATGGGCCACCTCGATAACGCCAAAGTCAAGAGAACCCCCACCCTCATTGTTCTCCGTAAGGGTCAGGCTGAGATAGCTTGTGCCTGAGGTGTCATCCAAAATCTGAATCTTCCCCTCCGATGTGATGCTTGCCGTTACCGTGTACGAATATGCAGTCTCTATGGCGTCCAGCAACTCCTGAACCGTATTGGTGGTAGGATCGATTGTGAGGCTGCCTGAGACAAAATTCCCGTTGTGATCTGTACCGGAGATAGTGATGGTATCACTTGCGGACACGCTGGCATCGTAGATCTGGCCCCACTGGGTACTGGCCCCAATGGCGGCGCTGCCATCGATGGTGTTCCGCCTGTTTCCCACATTTACGGTAGTGGTTATGATATTTCCAAAGTCGAGGGCACCTCCCCCCTTATTGTCTTCCGTCAGGATGACCATAAGCCGGCTGTCTCCTGGTGTATTATCCGTAACCCGTATCTTGCCATCTATGATGCTTGCCGTCACCGTGTACGAGTACGCGGTTTCTATAGCAGCCAACAGCTCCTGAACCGTATCGCTGGTTTTATCAATTCTGTAGCTACTTGAGACAGAATTCCCGTTGTGATCCGTGCCCGAGATGGTAATCCTATCATTTATAATTACATCGGCGCCATCGATATCCTCCCATTTGGTGCCACTGGTAATGGCGGTGCCATTATCGGTATTCGCGCGATCAGCGGTCAGGACCTCAGCAGATACTACTTCCAAGTCGCTTTTCAAGATACCGATGGTCTCCAGGATATTATTCTCGTCACCGAAGGTGGTTGTCCCCTCTATCTTCAGATAATACATGGTCTGGCCGTCAACGGTGGTCTCAACGATAGAAGTGGTTACCCCGCTCGGGCCGCCATCAGCGTCGATCGCGTCCTTGATGTCATCCAGAGAGTGCTCAGTGAGATTGATAGATATGTCGCTCTTGTCTCCAACGGTTATTGAACTAGGGTCCTGGGCACTGGTCAGGCCGAGGAGTGTGCCAACAGCCGATGTCCGACTCGCGAAGTAGTCCGTCCTTTGAGTCGTGGTGCCCATCACATTCTTTATGGTTTTGGGCGTCCCGGAACTGCTGTAGGTAAAGCCAAGGCCCTGAAGAATATTGCTTGTCTCCGGGCTGGCATCCTTCAGGTCGATTCCGGCCTTGCCTGTCGTGTCGCTGGTGAGGATCAGCCGGTGATCGCTACTCCCGACAGACAAAATGGTGGCTGTCACCTCGGTGGGGGTCATGCCCATGTTGAGATTATTGATTTTGTCCCTGATATCCATCAGGTCATCATTGGCATCAACACTGACCGCCCGTCCGTTGATGACAAACTCACCACTCAATTGCAGGGCGGTATCGTAAGTGGAAAACCCCTTAGAGGAAAGTTTCTGGGCTCTTGCCAATTCGGTTATTTCGATGTTGTAGGTACCCGGAGATGCAGAGGTAGTCGTTGAGACCGAAAGCAGGTCAGAGGCCTTAACGATGCTGCTGTCAGAACTCATGCTGGAGGCAAAGACATTGAAATCTTCTGAATCCTTGAGAGCTCCAGCTGCCGTTTTAAGGGAAAGGAGTTTGGTGTTGAATGACTGCCATTCTGTAAGCTTGTCTTCATATTCACGTTTTCTGGTCTCTATCAAATCAACGGGCCGACGCTCGATCTTCATCAATTCATCGATCATGGAGCGCCAGTCAAAGCCGCTCGCAAGGCCGCTGATCAGGTTTGTGCTCAATCCCATGGTTTCCCCCTTTACATCAAACCGAATAATAACCCTTAGGGTAATCGTGCCGCTTTCGGGAATCTTACCTTCTTGTATCCATTTATATCGGAAAAATTTTCCCAAAACTTGAGGGTTTTCACCTGCAACAATCGTTGCAGCAAGATGCTTGCCAATACCGGTATCCCCCAACAACAAACCCCGCTCCCAAAAAGGAGCGGGGTTTTTAGTTGAAAGTTATCTGCTTTATGTTATTTTAACATCAGTCCGTCTATTACGGTAAAATGGGTATCCAGGGTAAAGAGAGCAAGGCCATGCTGCAAGCTGGAAGCTGCAATCCACATATCGTTTGTTGGTATGGGACTGCCTTTTCTTTTCAAATTCCAATAAACTTGAGCATAGAATTCAGCAGTTATTTCATCAATAGGAATCACGTTAACCCTGGGCGTGTCCAAGAACTCCTCCAATTCCTTTATGTTGAGCGCTTCCTTTTGTCCCCCCTTAAAACCGCTGTGAAGCTCCCCGAGCACTACAGTATTTATTCCTATATATTCCACCCCCCGCAATACCTTGATGACATCCGGCACATTGCGTTTGAAAGCCACATAGACATTTGTATCAATGATAATGCGTCTCACTTCCAGATCTCTTTATTAATTTTATCAAAAAACTGTGTATTCTCTTTGAACATCTCTTCATCCTTTTCATTCCAGGTTCCTGCAAGCTCATCTAAATCTTGGTAGATTTTACCTCTTTTTTTGAGTCCAATTGATTCCCTTATGAGGTTCAGCATGGTTGTGTTGATGCTTGTCTTTGCCCTCTGAGCCTCCTTTTTCAGGGCTTTTTCCATTTCTTCATCAATGCCTCTTAAACTCAATGTTTTCATGAGCCCTCCTTGATATCATAATACGCTATCATTATAATACCAAAACTTATACTGGATGACTTAGCAATGTCAATAACAAACCCCGCTCCTGAAAAGAAGCGGGGTTTTGGTTTGAGGTTAGCTGCTTGCTTTGAGCTTTGAGCCCAAAGCTCATTCATTAACCAAACAGTGCCAATACCTGCTCAGGTACCCTATTCGCTTGGTCCAGCATGGGGTAACCCAATTACAGCAGGATCTGGATTCTGGTAAATGCCATCTTGTTTTTCGTCATGACTTACTTTGGAACTTCATGACTCATGGAGATGATCATGCCGAAAAATGTCAACAAGCAAACGCTGCCATTTATTCGCCTTCGCCAGAATACCCTGCTGCAGGGATGATCAGCCTCCGCCAAGGGCTCCTGCTCGACAGGGATGGCGAGACGACCGCGCCGTCTTGTCCCGCCGAAGTTTTAACGAAGGCGGAAGCTCATAGAGCGTCCGTCCTCGTCCGACGCCAAAGGCTATGGCCGACGGTGTCCGCAGGCCTGCTCCGCCATAGTAGCCAAAAAGGCTACGAAGGCCGGGTAACACTTGCTACGGAGGATGGAAAGGCGGGGTTAACCGCGCCGTCTTGTCCCGCCGAAGTTTTAACGAAGGCGGAAGCTCATAGAGCGCAGGCGGGTTGGCTTCGGCGCAATTCCGCTTGATACCCTGCAGTTTACTGCAGGGAGTTTCATTTTTTTATGCTTGTATAAGAGCCACTGTTATGTAATCATCATTGAAAATCCAAGGGATTGTCATCACGGAGTAAGGCCCATCAAATTGTGGCTAGGCAATGAGCATTTTTTCGCCACTTAGCCTATCTATTGTGGAGGATGATTGATTGCCACTGCACCCATCCCCTGATGAACGGCGATTTATCACTATTGGCTCATCATATCTTGGTAAACTTTTAGTAGTAGCGCACTGCGATCGAGCTGATTCTATACGGATCATCAGTGCACGATTTGCTACGCGTAAGGAAAGAAAAGCTTATGAAGAAGAAAAACAATCATAAGAATGAAGGGCAGATGTTAGATGAATATGATTTTAGCCATGGCATACGTGGCAAATATGCAGACAGGTACAAAGAAGGCAGCAATGCGGTTGTATTGGAACCAGATGTTGTTCAGGTTTTCCAAAATTCGGATGCAGTGAATCGTGCCTTAAGAGCGTTAGCAGATATTATCCGGTCTCAATCAGGCCAAACTCCATCTAGGCACGCAAAAACATAGGCAAGGAAGATTGCCCACCCGTATGAAAGCTTTCCCTTAAGAATTGGGGGATTGCCAGATTCCCCCTCGCTTGCACTGTTAAATGTTTACCGCGCCTGCCCTGTAGGTATAAAATATCGTACTGGGGTGAAATGGTTACCCCGTGAAATGCGAAGCTTATTTCACTGGGGTCAAAGATTCAGGTTAAAGTTTTCTCTTTCCAGTGAACTCTGTCAAACAAAAACCCCGCTCCTGAAAAGAAGCGGGGTTTTGGTTTGAGGTTAGCTGCTTGCTTTGAGCTTTGAGCCCAAAGCTCATTCATTAACCGAACAGCGCCAGTACCTGCTGCGGTGCCATATTCGCCTGGGCAAGCATGGCAGTACCTGCCTGGAGCAGGATCTGGTTCTTGGTAAATTCGGTCATCTCTGTAGCCATATCCACATCTCGAATCACTGACTCAGCAGCCTGAATATTCTCAATGGTTGTTGCCAGGTTCGCAGCGGCATAACCCAACCTGTTCTGGGCAGCACCTACATTACCCCTGACCAGGTTTAAGGACGCGATAGCAGAGTCAATAGTGTCAAGGGCAGATTGCGCGCCAGAGGCAGTCAGGAAAGATATGGCGTCTATGCCAAGTCCGGTGGTGGTGGCATTTCCAAGGCTGATGGCGATCCTGTCATTAGAGGTGTTGGCTGATCCCACCTGGAAGGTGGAGGAACCGCCGGCACTAACCACGAATTTCTGGTTGTCAAACTCGTTGTCTACATACCCTGTATTGAGCCTCAGTGTGATGCCGAGTGCATCAAAGTCTATGGTCTGCGTAACACCATCTGTGGTTGTCTTGGTCTGGGTCTCACTGGTTCTCGCGTTGGTGAGTGTAATACTGTTAGCAGTAGCACTGGTTATGTCCCAGGTCCCAGTCGAGGCGGTTTGCGCTACGTCCATACCTTGATAGCCGATATCTGAGACTGTAATCACGTCGCTAGCAATATTTGCGGCGTTGGTGGTTAGAGTCGTGTCGTAGGTTATGGTCATGCCGAGACTGGCAAAGGTCAGGACATTACCGTCAGACACCGTTCCGTAATAAACAGTACTTCCTGTTGTCAGCGAAATACCGGCAGACAATAAGGCGCCCATCGTCGCAAGGGTATATGTCCCCGCGGCAAGATCTACAACGCTGTCGTTAAAGGTGAAATTGGCAGTTGCTGTACCGGAACCAGTATCAGTATATCTATATTGATTCCCATACTTTGTATCCAGGTCGAAGGTAGCGGTGGTAACCACACTAACCCATTCGGCCGGCTTATTGCCGAATGATCCGTCAATAAGCTTTGTCCCGGCGTATTCGGTTACGTTGGCAAGCCGATCGATTTCCGTTATCAACTCTGTCCTTTCTGCGTCGATCTTGTCCAGGTCGTTGCCGGCATTGGCCGAGGCGGCCTGGGTGGCCAGCTCTTTCAAGCGGGTCAGCATGTTGGCGATCTGGTCCATCGCTCCTTCACCAACCTGGAGCAGAGAGCTTGCTTCAGAGGTATTCCTCGAAGCCACCCTAAAACTGGCTATGTCTGCACGGAAACTCTGCGAAATAGCCAGACCGGCGGCATCATCCGCTGCACGGTTGATCCGGTAACCGGATGACAGTCTTTCAAGAGACTTGGTCAATCCGGCATCAGCAACACCCAACCAACGGTGGGCGTTCATCGCTGAAATGTTATGTGCAATTCTTAGTCCCATGATTTTATCCTCCTTGATATTTGGTTAAATTGTTGATTAGTTGAATGGTCAAATAGTTAATTTCTTACTGCCCATTATCTACTAATCGCTTTCCTTTTGGCGTCCTTGCCAAATTGTTTTAAGGTCTTTGTTTCAGGCAACCAGATAATTATTATTTTCCTCTTTATTATCCGCTGCCTACTTCCTAGTCCTTACTTCTTACTGATTTCCTCACCCCCTTTCGCACCTGATTTTTCTCTTTGTTCAACATTATTATCGGCAGGTGGGAAATTAACTTTAGAGAAAAATTCTGTTATCGGGCTTCAACGATAAATGGGATCGTAAGTAATCACTGTGCCCGGACTCCTTTTGTGCAGACGCTGGCGAATGAGGGAGTCAGGTTATGAGCGCGCTTTTCCCCTATTCTTTTGAATACACGGATCCACATTTTTTCTCTGTTTACTTTTTCATTAATAGACATATCGTATGCGTTCACAGGTTCAGAGTTCACCCCTGTCTATGAAAAACATTTACAGGCGTACCTTTCTGAAATTTGTTATGGCTTCAATCGGAGATTCTGGGAAAAAGAACTTTTCGACTGCCTTGTAAAAGCTTGTATATCTACCCAAAAAATCACTCATGGCGACCTCGTACGCGGGCAACAAAGTATTCATAGATATTAGGAGTCAAATGTATAGGCATTTTAAAATTTTTAAGGAAAATCCAGATTTCTCTATTTCAATTCAAATCTTGTATCACGGATTCAGCAGTTGAGAGAAAAACGGGCATAAAAGAATGTTTGGAAATAATAGAAGGGAAAGGAGGGATGGGTACTTTAGGGTGAGTATGGTGAGGGAGTTTATGGTATAGAAAACACTATTTGTAAGGATACAGGTTAAAAAAGCCGGTATCAAAATTTTTCGAATCTTTTTCTTAGGAAGGGTTCAAGATTTTTTGTGAATAGTCTCTTATTGTATCAACACCCCCTAAAAGAGTGGCTGAATATGCAAAGCAGTTATTAAACAAGGCTTAAGAATAACAGAGGGGAAAGAAGGGACAAGTGCGTTGTGGGTGGGTTCAACATCCCTCAGGTTGATGCGAGATTCCTCGGAAAAACCCATTCTCTTATCCCTCAAGCTCTTTAATATGCCCCTGCACGAGGCTTAAGATCTCAGGGTCTTTTGGATCTATGGCTAGAAGTGTTTCAAGTATGCTTGCACCACGCATGGGCTCACTCAGGTCAAAAGCCAACCGGGAAAGCTGCTTGAGACCATCTGTTCTTTCTGGCCTTAGGTGTTTGGCTATGTCTAAGGCGACATCAAAGGAATCCAGCTTTTTCTGCTGAAGAAGCCTTTCAGAAATACCCACAAAGAGTTCGGCCACCTGAGACATAGATTCTATAAGCAGGTCTGCAGGAAGGTCAAGAAGTCTGAGTATCTTTTCGCATACAGTTATCATGGCCTCTATCTCCGCTGCTTCTAAATAGCTTCTTGCCAGAGCAAGCTGCAGATAGATGTTTTCGGAGAAATATGGCGATGCCTTGAGTAGATAATCTTTAGAATTGAGGTATTCGTTGTTATTGAAATAGAAAAGGCCCAGATTCAGGTTGCCCTTCGGCGAATTCTGCTCAAGCTCCAGCGCTGAAAGATACCTCTTTTCAGCAAGTTCTTTCTCTCCCAGATTCTCCAATGCCAGGCCCCAGTTAATCCAGGCCTCAACATAGTCCGGGTTTCTCTTTACCGCTTTTTCAAAGGCCACAGTGGCCTCATCATGCCTCTTGAGTTTCAAGAGGAGCAAGCCGCGTTTAAAGGGGATTGCCGCATCTTCATCAAATGTGCCTTCAATTTGATCATATAGCGTTACTGCCTCATCAAGTCTGCCCACTCGTTCATAGTTTGCCCCCAGCTCCACCAGCCCTTTTTCGAAGCTTTTTTCTTCTTTCGGTAAACTTTCCAGGAATGAAATCGCCTTATCCCACTCTTTCGACTTTGTGAGATTCTGCCCGATCTCTTCTGCCAGGGTATGCTGATCACACTCCGGACTACGATTTAGCGCCTTTTCTAAAAGCTCTATACCTTTATCATAATTTCCGAGATAGAGACTGGCATAGCCCATAGACCGGTAGACCACCCAATCCCTGTGAACGGTTTCAAATTGGAACAATGGAAGCCGAGAGATAGCCTTCTGGATCTCACCCCTGAGCTTCAGGAATTTATAACCATATTCAATAACTTTTTCGTACTCTTTCTTTACGAATTTTATCTGTGTCAAGCAGTGGTAAATATCAATGCTCCAATCGAACGTTTCAAGGGCCTTTAGACATAGGGAATCCGCCTCATCAAATCTTTCTAACTTCATAAGAGATGCAACTGCAACAAAGTATGTCCATGAAAAATGGGGGTCTATGACATCACGTTTCCTCATCATGTCCAGAGTGAGTTTGGCCTCCTGGTAGGCCTCCTCATGTTCTTTGCAGGCCAGCAAAGTCATGGCCAGATGGTGCCGTGTTGGCAAGTCGTCAGGGAACTCCTCAATCTGTTTCCTTAAAAGCTGCAGTGACCTTTGTTTCTTGGCATCGAGTTGTTCATCAGGGATATCGTATCCATGGTGCCATAGTACAATGGAAGATGGCGTAGCCTTACCACGTGCAACCAACTGGTTGTGAACGTATCCCTTGTAATGAAAGCCAAGTCCATTTTTAAAAAGCCTTGTAGAGTTTCCTTCAGTGTAGTAAGCCCCATTACCCATGTAGCTTCTAACGTTAAATGAAATCACCGATGTTGGCGCTTCATGGATAACTTTTCGAAGCAAGTGTACAGTTCCCGCATCCAATTCCTCATCCGCGTCCATGATCAGTATCCAGTCTCCCGTGGCATAAGAAATAGATTGATTGCGATGTTTGCTGAAATTGTTTTCCCAGGGATGATGATAGACCTTGGCTCCATGGGTTTCTGCGATTTCAACCGTTCGGTCCGTGGACCCTGTATCCACAACAATAATCTCATCAACATGGTCTTTTACGCTGTCAAGGCACTGTGGTAAGAGCTCCTCCTCGTCTTTAACCATCATGCAAAGGGAAATGGTGGGAGACTTTTTTGGAACTGCGATCTGCTTGACCTTTATATTCTTTCTTTTTTTACTCTTTTTTTGTGACATCCCCTTGATTCCCTTTCATTTTAAGCTTTACCAGCTGTTCCAAATAATATGCAAAATCTCGGATCCCTTTCCCATAAAAACCTCTTAACAGTAAGAAAGCACAAATTATGCCACTCGGAGATTATTTCTTAACTTGCAGGCAAAAGGCATGATGGGTAACGCTCTTTTAAAATCAAATAGACAAAGTCAGATGATGGGGCCTAAGCGTTTACTCGTGGCGGATGCGGTCAAACGACCTCGCGACAAACAGCGGCGTTCTGAAAAAGTTCCAAAAAATGTCAAGACATTGACAGGAACCGAGCCAGCATTAAGTCCATTATATGAAAAGGTTGGTATTAGATTAAACTTGTATTTTGCGTGAGAATAGTGAAATGATGCAATATTGGGTTTATACTGCATTACCATTATTCCAGTACTCCAGTATTCCAATTGGGGGGGAAGCCCCCAATTCCATCCCCTGTTTCTGTTAAGAGACTGTCTTTGAATTGACAAATTCTTAAGTAAATTGTAAACAGATCTAATTATGATATTATTTTTCCTGAAGATCTATTGCCCCGCAAAATCCTTAAGACAGTCACGCCCTTCCTGAAGGAGGAGAATATTGTGCTTTTGACCGGGGCAAGGCAGACCGGCAAAACCTCACTGCTATATCTTCTGATCAGGTATTTGTGGAACAACCGAATCCCCCCTTCCCAGATAGTGTACTTCGACCTGGAAAACATTCATGATCTTAGCCAGCTGAGTGGCTTGACTGATTTTAACGAGTTCTGGCAAATTCTCAGGGATAAAGGCATTAACCGGGAGAAAAGAGTATTTGTCTTTGTCGATGAGATCCAGCATCTCCCCAATCCATCTTCATTTTTGAAATACCTGCATGATCACTATAAACCCAACCTGAAATTCATTGTAACTGGTCCCTTTTCCCTGGAAATCAAAAAGAAGTTTACTGATCGATTAACGGGAAGGGTCTATCGTTTTGTGGTCAAACCACTTAGTTTTCATGAGTTTCTTGAGTTTAAGAACGAAAAGGCCCTTGCAGAGATGCTTGCCCCCTTCCATTTTCCGTTCTGGATTACCGCAAAAAGGCCGGAGGAAGCAATCGACAACATTGGCCCCAGCCACAGGCATAGATTGGATGAGTTCCTCAGAGAATATCTGACTTTTGGCGGATACCCCGCAGTTGCACTGAAAGAAAATCCCCAAATAAGACAGAGAGATCTCCAAGAAATATATTCACTTTACGTAAGGCGAGACATCAAAGACCTTGGTGATATCGCGGATGTTGCCGGATACAATAGATTGGTCTCCTTGCTCTCCCTCCAAATCGGAAACCTGGTCAAAGACCAGGAACTAGCCTTGTCCTCCGGGCTTTCTCGGCCCACTGTTAAAAAATATCTCTTTTTGTTAGAAAATACCTACGTGCTCAAACTGGTTTTGCCCTTTTTTACGAACAAAAGGACAGAGATAGTTAAAACACCAAAGGTATATTTTGAGGATATTGGTCTCAGGAATGGGGTGCTGAACAATTTTTCCCCTTTGAATCAGCGAACAGACAGCGGGGCAATCTTGAAAAACTTCGTTTTCAGTCAACTTAGCAAACACAATGAACAGTCCGATGACATCCGCTTCTGGCGTAGCCAGACAAAGACCGAAGTGGATTTCATATGGCAGAAAAATATTAATGCGCCATGTCCGATTGAGGTTAAATTCAACTATGTCCAAAAACAACCTCTTCCTCCGGGCCTCAGAAGTTTCATAAGCATATATCATCCTGCAAGGGCCTTTATTATTCATCTAGGAGAGTCCCATTTCCGGAAGTTCAAAGATACAAACGCCTATGCAATCCCTGCGTGGGCTATCTGACCAGACCCATTATGTCTTTCCTCCTGCCATATATTTAAATCCCTTTTTGAAACCATAATTCTTCTGCCGAGATTTCGTTCTGCTTTAATATCGGCCTATGTCAATGTTTTGCTGACTCATAGATCTTAATAAAAAAAGGTTGACATTCTTGAAATTGCTGCTAAGTTTAATAACAGCAGACAAAAGGGAGGGTTATGCAATGAAATCTATGAGCGTAAAAGTATCCGATAGAGGATACATAGTGTTACCGGCAAAGGTTCGAAAGGAAATGAGTATTAAAAGCGGAACAAGGATGTTATTAACCAAGGAAGAAGATAAGATAATCCTGCAGCCGGTGGCTTCTTTTACCGAGAAATTATCTGGATTAACCAGCGGAAGTTTTGGAAGAACGGTCAAAGAGATTCAAGACTATATCGATAAACAAAGAGAAGACAAATGAGCACTATTTCACCCGCTGATTTAGAAAAAAAAGTCAAAGACAAAAAGGTACTCATTGACACCAATATCGTCATTTATCTCACGGATAAGGTAGAGCCGTATGAAGGTCTATCTCGATTACTGTTTACCCTCATTGAAGAGGGCAACGTCAATGCTATTATATCAGTGGTTTCCATTGGCGAGCTTATGCAAGGCCCTTTAAAAAAGGGCCTCACTGGTAATGCCTTAAAGGTCAAAGAATATCTTTTGAACTTTCCAAATATGTCATGCCAAATGATTAATGAGGATGTTCTAGAAATAATCGGTGTCGACAACCGAATCAAGTGGGCAAAACTAAGAACAATTGATAGCCTTATTATTGCATCAGGTCTAAAAAATGATACAGATAGAATCATATCAAATGATCTACATTTCAAACAGGCTGTACCAAAAGATCTACTGGTATCATTTGACTTAGAATAATGAAGACCCTCACGTGCATCTTTAATTCTACGCTCCATGCAGATTTCTTGAACTATAACTTTTGGAAAAAGGACGGTAGCTGAGTTTGCTGAAATGTTCGCGGAAACATTTTTTCTACATTTGATATTTTCTCCGTTTGTGAGAAGACTTTTTCATAATTTTATGGACCTCCCGATTCCCTTAAAGCAGCGTCCCTTTTTATACGTCCCTAAAGGAAGTACTTTCTGCTTGTATTTTTATATTGCATATCAGTAGCGTCCCAACGGTGAGGGACAATAACTCCTCAAAACCCCGCCAGATAAAGGATCTGGGGCCCTCTGACATGTCATCGACTTGAAACTTATTCGAAAAGTCTGATTCAGTAAAATCAGCAAGTTAGGCTATAAAAGGTCTATTCTTTTCCAACGTTGGGACAGCAGTGATTGCATATATTATCTTAACCTAGCTTTTTGGATGAGGAGGCTACAAATGGGGAAAAAAGCAACCTTTGTCATCGACGAGGCGGTTCTTGAAGAGGCAAAGACAGTTGTGGAAACGAAGAGATTCAAGTCCTTAAATAGCTTTGTTGAAAAGGCCATCAAGGACAAAATTCGAATAATCCGAAGGGAGGAGATCAAAAAGGCGCTCGTCGAAGCCAGCTAGGACCCTATGTTTCTATCTGACTTAAGAGATGTCGAATATGATTTTCAATTCGCTGATTTCGAATATCAGGGGAAATGATGGAGATAGAAAATTACAAGGGAAGAATCTTCATTGCAAATTTGAAACCGGTTAAGGGTTCTGAACAAAGAGGGAACAGGCCTGTTTTGGCCATAAGTGACGAAGATTTCAATCAGGTGATGCCGGTTATTACCGGACTCCCGATTACTTCCTTAAAACAGGGACGCACGGTTTATCCCAATGAGGTTTTCTTGCCCCAAGGCGTGGCAGGACTTCCGCACGATTCCCTTGTCTTAGCTCATCAAATAAGAACTATCTCCAAAGGCAGGCTTTAGAAACAGTTGGGGCGCATTAACGAAATGGAATTCATAGAAGCAATCAACAATGCCCTCAGGATTCATCTGAACCTGTAACACAAGATGTAGTAGGCACTTGAGTGAAGCGGATACCCAGCTAAGATATCTCAAGGGAGAGAAGAATAGCTTAAATTGAACTCGTTGCAAGAACTGTAATGATAATAGAGGGGAATGGATTTTTTATGCTTTCATTCCGACTCTTCTCATTTCTTCTTGCAATTTCTCTTGGAGCCACAGATTTACCATGGTTTCAGCAGAAATACCCTCCGCCTCGGAAATCCGTTGCAGTTTTTGGGCAATTTTGGGATCTATCCCTATGAAATAATGTCTTCTCTTTAAGTTAAATGTTAAATCCGTTTCCCTGGTTTGATCCCAATAGTCAGCTAAGTCATGGGTGTCCCAAAAATTTCCGGCATCCTCGGCCGATTTAAAGTGTTCAGGGATTGGCTTTTTCTTATTTTTTTCCATATAACTTTCGCTCCGTTTTAGTCATATCCCTTGCGCTAATGACCAATGCGCTATCATCTGCCTTTCTGATAAAAAAAGTGATAATGTATCTTCCAGCTCGACTTCTTCCCATAGCGGCATAAACGTTTTCTCCTTTTACATCGCCTTTTTCAATAAAACGAATTTCAGGAGAACCATAAAGAGTTTCTTCAACCTCTTCTATATAGGACCCGATGTTTGCGCCATATTTTCTCTACGAAAACATCCAGCCAAGTAATATCTTGAATTTCCAAAAAAATCACTCACTTTGATAAATAAAAGGTCGAAAGCTTCCTTGCTATCCGTGCTATAAAAATCCCCGCAATATTTATCTTTACGGCATTCTCCTTCTATTTATCACACATGTATTAACAGATCAATCGTTGTTTGGTCATCACCTTTTCCCCTTATACCTCAAATCCCTTCAGAAGGCCGTTTCAGGGAATAAATTCCATCAAGCCCCTGGATGGCCCTCGAAGGATGCAAAGAACAATAATGGAAGCCCTTTCAAGAACAGAAGAAGGCCAGAGGGAAATAGGAAGGGCGCTTATTGATAGGCAAAAGGAGATAGCTAAAATGATAAGTGAAGGGCTAAACCCTTTTGCAGACATTGTGGTTTCAGCATGTTCTTGAACAATGGCGATGTACCAGACGAATGCAATTTGTGCCGGCCTTTTGACGGATTAGAGCCCGAGATGGCGAGTTTCGGTAAACCTTACAGTGGATAGAGCGCACGGAGAAAGAGGGGAGTTGGAGGGTTGGTCTGGCCGCCTAGCCTTATAGCACCTTTAATTGACTAATGCACTTGCTCCATGTTTTTGAGCGCATCGGGATGACTGAGCATAAAAGAGAGAGCCCTCCTAAAGCACATGCCAGCTTTCTGTGTCTTGCCGATATCGGAAAAAACAACCCCCACGTTGTTCAGCACATCTGCAGAATACTGATATAGCTCGAGTGCTCTTTTAAAAGATTGCAAGGCTTGCTCAAGGTTATCCATAGCAAAATACGCTTCACCCATCCCATTATAGATCCTGAAATCTTCTTTGTTGAAGATAAGTGCCACCTGATATCTTTTCATCGCTCTACCTGAATCACTCTCGCTGAGATCAATATTCGCAAGCAACCGTAAGATGATGGAGCGCTTAAAACCATCATCACTCACAGACAGCTGCCCCTTTAGATGTTCTTGAGACTTTCCTAATTTAAGGCTGATTCTATCGCTTGAGCCGGATAATAACCCCTATTGTATGTCGGTATAATTATACTGAGTTTTGTTTTTGGTTGTGACATATCATCTAAGTCCTGAATCCGTGACACCATATATATTAGCTTTCATTTTAGAAACACATCACTAGGCAAATGCCTTTTCAATAGGATCGTAATACATTTCTGGCATTCGCGTACCAGAAGTTGGCCGCCGCATCAGCCATATAATCTATTCTCTTTTGAGTGTTCCAGGAACGGGAATGCCTATTAGTGCCATATTTAATCCTTCACACATTTTAGATATCCGTCCGGTGACACAGTGATGAGCAGCTTGTTTTGAATGTCTTTTTCAATTTCAAAGCGATCGGTGGTTTTCAAAAAATCAAATACCGCAGTCTTCGGGTTATTTCCCTTACCCCAAGGACGGTCCTGGAACAATTCATCAGGAACGTCCTCAATTACTGTATCAAACACCACAATATAACTTTCCTTTCTTACGATCGGGGAATAGAGTTCCAATTCTTTAAAGACATGCTCGTGGGTGTGGTTAGAATCTAATGCGACTAGTACTTTTTTCTTCCCTCGGGCGAACTCGTAAACTCGCTCGACCACCGCTGGGTCTGTTGACGAACCCTCGATCATGGTGATGCGCTTAAACATAGGGTGTTTCTCAATCTCCACCCGGTTGTGTCCACGGATATCAAGGTCAATGCCCAGCACCTGCCCGTGACTGCTCATGAGTTCAAGCATCGAGGCGTAAAAAACCAAAGATCCCCCGTGAGCAATCCCTGTTTCAATTATCAAATCGGGCTTTACATGCCAAATTATTTCCTGCATAGCTATGATGTCTTGGGGAAACTGGATGATGGGGCGGCCGAGCCAGCAAAAGTTGTAAGAGTATTTGGGCAAGGTAGATTCCTGCATGAAAGTTTTTGCAGCATTCATAAGATTATCGTTTTTACCATTAGCATTGATTCGCTCAAGGCATTCATGTTGAAACTGCTCAATCGGATTCATTTTCTTATTCCCAGGGCATAAAGATTAAAATTCAATCTTCCTACATCCTTCTTAATCTCTTCATAATAATTCTCATTCATCACAAGTATATCTCCTCCTCTGTAATCGTTTAGCGCCTTAGGAGGGACAATTTTGTGGCCAGTTTTTGCAATATACTGGTTCTGTTTTTTAGGATTAATATCGATGACGTAAGAGATATACTCTCGATTAGGATCCATTAGATTTACAAAGGTTGATCCTTTTGCTCCGGCTCCCCACACCAACATTCCAGGGTGATTCTGCACAAACCTCTGATAAAATCTCAATTGCTTCTGAAGTTGAGAAGTTGAGAAGTTGAGAAGTTGAGAAGTTGTACTCGGCTTGGCTCGTTCTCGGACATGGCTTAAATCAGATAGTAGATACATATATTGGTCATTGAACAACAAACCTTGTTCCGATCTCTGAAACACACTGCTTAAGCTCTTCAAGCTAAAATAGTTGCAGTGCTCGTAAAAAACATCCCAAAATGCTTTTTTCTGAAGAATCCATTCGAAACTTGGGACCTCAATAAAAATCATACCCCTATACCCAACAGCAGCGGCAATGGTATGCAAAAAATTCAAAGGATTTTGAACATGCTCCAAGGTGTGTCGTAGAATAATTAAATCAGCATTTAAATATGAATACTTATCAGAAAAATAGTCTTTAATGATGTGCGGATTATCCCCCTCGTAAGCAGGATCAAAGCCAGTTACTTCAAAACCGCTTTCCAGCAGTCTCTCAAGAAAATACCCTTTGCCACAACCAATCTCGATAGTTTTCTTTTTATGTAAATTTTTACCTATAAATAGACAAAGAATATCTTCCAGATAATTTTGAAAATAAGAAGAATGAGCCTGCTCATTCTGATAATGAGCATCATAGACCATAACGTTCGTATCAAAATCTGAATTGAACACAAAAGTACAATTCTGACACAGCATTAGTGAAACATTTGCAGTTTGCGCATTTTGCGCCGCTTCTGAGGTCTTATAAGCTCTATTCTGAAAAATAGGAATATCCTGCACTTCATACACCAATGAAAGGTTGTTTTCTTGACACAACGGACATTTCATCTTTATTCTTCCAAGGCCATTTTCAGCTTGCTAGCATCTCCCCAAAAGGCCATCGGTTCATAGTCTGGATACGGATAATATCCTAAATTTAGATGAATATTTTTTTGTCTTTTCTCTAAAAAGCTCTCTACCAGCTTTCTAATAGAAATCGGAATGCCACTACAACAATTAATAATCCCTCTCACCTTGTTTTGTGTTGCAATCTTCACAATGTATTCTGCAACTCTTTCAACGGGCAAATAATCCCGCAATTGTTCACCTCCGGACATATTGAAACTCGTTTCTCCATTCTCCAATGCTTTATCCAGTTGAGAAAGGATGGAAGAGGGGTCTTGGCCTTTCCCATACATATAGAATAGGCGTATCCATTTAAACTCAAAATCAATTTTTTTTTGCAACTGCTCTAGAAACTTTCGCAAGGTATCCTTGGCCAAGCCATAAGGATTATCGGGCACTGTTGTCATTGTTTCGCTTAATGCCCCGTCCTGCGTGCCGTATTCAAAGCATGTGCCAGTTACAACCAAAGATTTCAATCCGTATTCGATCATTCTTTTAACAAATTGATAATTCAAAAGCAGATTCTTTTCCATATGAAACAAATCCTTGTAATTCGGTAGGCCTTCCCATGCCAGATTAATCAGCAAATCAGGCCGCTGAAAAAAATCGAAAAGGTTTTCCTTGGTATCATTAAGGTTGCATGGGATATATTGCACCCGGGAAAACCATTTACATAGACTTGCCTTATCAGGATTCCGAGAAGACGCAATGATCTGACACGGCCGTTTCAGCAGTTCCTTCACCACATAGTTGCCAATAAAGCCTGTTGCGCCGGTGACAAGTACTTTCATAGCCTATAACCGATCGTGATACATATTTGCATTACCATACCAGGCAGTTCTGACGGCATCTGCCATCTATTCGACCTCTTTATGTGTGATCCACGGCCTGGAAACAGGGATATTTCCCCTTGACCTGTCCATTAGTTCTCCTCCCCTGCCATATCATATGATGTCCAGAGTGGTTACCCTTCGTTACCAGTTAGTAAGTTTCGATCTCCGGCACAGCCGTGACAAACTTACCACCCCAGTCGCTGATATAGTTTAGTTGCTCCATGATTTCATCCCTGATATTCCATGGCAAAACAAGCACAAAGTCCGGTCTCACCCTTTTTATTTCGCTCGCATGCACCACCGGAATATGGCTCCCCGGCAGGAACTTTCTCTGTTTGTGCGGGGAGGCATCAGCCACAAAAGCTACTAGATCCTTTCTTATGCCGCAGTAGTTGAGCAGGGTATTCCCCTTGGCCGCGGCCCCGTAAGCTGCGACGGTTTTGCCCGATTTTTTTTGCTCCAACAAGAAACTGACCAGGTCATTCTTTACTCTGTTAACCTCTTTCTGGAAACCTTTGTAATACTCAATCGTCTGCATTCCTCTTGATTTTTCTTCCAGAAGTAGGGCATCCACATTGGGAGAAATATCTTTTGCCGTATCCTCTTTGTGTTTGCCGTAAACCCGAAGCGACCCGCCGTGAGTAGGAAGCTGTTCCACATCAAAGAGATCGAGGCCCTGTTTTTCAAAAATAAGCCGTGCCGTATGGAATGAGAGATAGGAAAAATGCTCATGATAGATGGTGTCAAACTGATTCTGTTCTACCAGACTCATCAAATGCGGAAATTCCATCGTTATCACGCCCCCCGGTCTCAATGCCGTTTTTAACCCAGTGACAAAATCATTGACATCAGGCACATGGGCAAAGACATTGTTGCCGATGATCAGGTCCCCCTGTTTCCCCTCATTAGCGAGCCTTTTCGCAAGACGCTCGCCAAAAAAGTCTTCTACCGTATCGATCCCTCTCTCCCTAGCCACCTGCGCGGTGTTGGTGCTTGGTTCGATGCCCAGGCAGGGGATCTGCTTTTGCACGAAATACTGCAGCAGATACCCGTCATTGGAGGCGATTTCGATCACGTGGGATGCGGCGTTCAATTGGAGTCGCTCCGTGATCATATCCACATACTTTTTTGCGTGATCCAGCCAGGTTTTTGAATAGGAAGAAAAATAGGCATAGTCCTTGTTAAAAATTTCATCTGATTGCTTATATTCACCGATCTGCACTAGAAAGCATTTCTCACAGACGAATACCCTGAGGGGATAAAAAGCCTCCGGCTCGTTCAACTGTTCTTCGGTTAGAAAAGAATTCGAAGGAGGGGCATTGCCGAGATCAATGAATTCGTGTGCGAGTTTACTGCGACAAAATCGGCATTTCATTGCAATACTACTCCTTCAAAATCATGGGATAATAGGGAATGGGCCTGATCCCTTTCAGAGATATCTGCTACCTCTAATGGCCATGAAATATTTACTGCGGGATCATTGTAGCGCACTCCTCCTTCATGTTCATGGCTGTAGACCTCTGTGTGCAAGTAAAGGAGTTCACAGTTTTCCTCCAACGTTTGAAAGCCATGGGCAAAACCTTCTGGAATGTACATCACCTTCATGTTTTCCGCAGACAATACTTCCCCATGCCATTTCAAAAAGGTAGAAGAATCACGACGCAAGTCAATCAAAACGTCAAAGACCGAGCCCCGCAGGCATTTGACCATTTTGATCTCCGCTTTCGGAGGATACTGAAAATGCATTCCCCGAAGAGCGCCTTTCTGACGCGTCAGCGATTGATTAATCTGAACGATATTTTTGTCATGAAGAATGTTCTGGAGTTCGTGTCGGCAAAAGACACGTGAAAAGTTGCCCCTATTATCTGTGAGGGGCTCCGGTTCAATAATAAAGGCATTTTGCAGGGGAGTTCTCTTGGTTTTCATTAAACAGCCCACGATATCTGCTTGTGTTTGGCGCTAGTTATATATTCTGTCAATTGCTCCTCGCTAAGAACATGACCTGATTCATAATACGCTCTGTACCATTGCGCGGTTTTCGCGAATGTACTGGAACTATCCCACACAGGTTTCCATTTTAGCTTTGCACACGCCTTTGAGCAGTCCAGTTTCAACAAATTGGCTTCATGCAAATTTTTTTCATCGGCCTTGATTTCATAATCAATGTTTGACCAATGCTTTTGCAATTCTCTGATAACAGAAAGTACATTTCTATGCCCCTCATCAGTCGGTCCAAAGTTCCATGCTCCGGAAAATTCCATGCCCTCTTCAAGCAGTTTTTGTCCCAAAAGCAAATATCCTGATAAAGGTTCAAGAACATGTTGATAGGGCCTCGTAGCGTGAGGATTACGAATCATAGCTTTCTCATTCTTGCCAGAAGCGCGCATAATATCCGGCACAAGACGATCCTCCCCCCAATCCCCGCCACCAATGACATTGCCAGCCCTAACGCTCGCCACAAGTGTCTGGTGGCCTTTGCGATACTCTTTGAGGGGGAAAAAGGATTTCCGGTAACTCGCTGTAACCAATTCCGAACATCCCTTTGACGCGCTGTAGGGATCATAACCGCCTACTGGGTCATTTTCCCGGTATCCCCAAATCCATTCCCTGTTTTCATAACATTTGTCGCTCGTAACATTCACAATGACCCTTACGGACTCTATCCGGCGACAGGCCTCAAAGACATTAACCGTTCCAATAACATTGGTTTCAAATGTTGCCACAGGGCTTTGATAGGACTTCCGTACAAGGGATTGTGCAGCCAAATGAAAGACGATATCCGGATGAAAAGATTCTATGGCCTTCCAGAGTTTTTCTAAGTCACGGACATCAGCTGAGATTGTTTTATAATCCAGATGCAGTATCTCGTGATGAGTGGGATCCGTTGGGACACCCAGAGAATAACCAAAAACATCGGCTCCCAGATTCAAGAGCCACAAAGCAAGCCAAGAACCTTTGAAACCGGTATTGCCTGTGACAAAAACTTTTTTGCCTTTATACACGTTGCCAAACATGTTTTCCAATCGCTGCGATATCTTATTCAGCAGAAGATTATGACAACAGCCATGAGCTATCAGCCAACAGCTAAGAGCTGACCTAATCCCATACTTTCCACTCAGCCTTGTCTTCAGCCCACAGCCTGTTCAGGTATTCCATATCCCTGAAGGTATCCATGCATGCCCAAAAGCCCTTGTGTTTGTATACCATGAGTTCTCCCTGACGGGCGATCTGTTCCAGGGCTCCGATCTCGAAATCGCAGGAATCGTCCTTTGAAAGATAGTCAAACACGGCCCGGTTCAATACAAAAAAGCCGCCATTGACGAGCCCATTGCCGTTTTTGGGCTTTTCGCTGAATGCTCCAACCTCATCTCCCTTAACCTTAAGCTCGCCGAACCGGGATGCAGGGTTGATGCCGGTAACAGTGGCCAGTTTACCGTGACTTTGATGAAATTCAAGGAGATTTTCTATATCAATATTCGCGATTCCGTCTCCATAGGTTAGCATGAATTGGTCGTCATCAATATACTGCTCGACTCGCTTCAGTCTGGCGCCTTTGAGCGTTTTATCACCGGTATCAGCCAATGTAACACGCCAGTCTTTTTCGGAATTGTTCCTATGTATTTCAACTTTTTTTTCGTTTCCAAGCTCTATTGTAAAATCATTATTTAAGATGTCATAATTATAAAAATACTCCTTCACCATCTCACCTTTGTAACCCAGGGCAAGTATGAAATCTATATATCGATAATGAGCATAGATCTTCATTACGTGCCATAAGATTGGTTTGCCACCGATCTCTACCATTGGCTTTGGACGGAATTCTGTTTCTTCTCGAAGACGGGTTCCAAGACCGCCACATAAAATAACAACCTTCATTCTGAACATCTCCCACAATTCAAATGTATTTTACTGGAAATAAGTTATGCTAATACTGCTTTACAATCAGACGCTTTTCTAAGGCATATTTCATAAGCATCTTTCAAGTCAGTTCGTTCAGGGAATATGAAAAGTGCTTCCTGCAGATGCTTTAACAAATTGTTTATATGAAAATAATCAATTATTCTCAAATTACCTGAATGGTCCGTGTGTGATCGTTTTTTGTCCCATGTATAATAAAAATACCCATTAGTAATTAACTCGACGGCCCTACTTATTTCATATTTCATTTTGTCCCCAAATCTAATTTTGAAACATTTCAATACATCATTTATTAAAAATTCCTTTTCTGATTCCTGAATTTCTGAATAATTTACGAGTTCAAGATTGGCATATGTAAATCTGCAATGCGGTAAGGTAATACCCTCATGAAATAAATTGGTATCAATGTCCGAAATGAGCTGCGCATTGCGTTCATCAGGAGATCTATAATTGTAATTCCTTGTCAACCTCCTAACAAAAAGCGCATCATTTATCTGGACAATTTTGCCTAACAATGCTATTTCAGCTAACATTAAATTATCTCCAAACAATGTTTTGCCCCATGAACGAACCTTCTTAATTATATTTGTCCTATATAACCCATAGAACATATTGCACATTCCTATCTCCCATATTAGATGTCTAAATCTTTCTATAGGGTTGTCTTGATCTGTATTTAAGTGATCATTCGCAATACCAAGGAATCTTGAATTTGCATCCAAAACCTTTGTTTGTGGATAGACCAGAGCTATTGAAGGATCAGATTCTATCTTTTCCAAACATTTACTTATAAATGATCGTTCACGCAAATCATCATGAGAAGCCCACATATAGTAAGGAGCATTGGAAAGCCCAAAGACATTTAAAAAATTTTTACTCGCTCCTAAATTCTCTTCCAATCGATAATAATGTACTCTCTTATCCATTTTTTGATATTTTAGGCATATCTCCTCTGTATTATCTGTCGAACAATTGTCTGAAATTATCAATTGTATATTCTCGAAATCTTGAGAAAGAATAGACTCGATCGCCTGACTTAATAATCTGCCACCATTATAGACAGGTAGCCCAACACAAACAGTCGGCCGTCCATTACGAGATACCCTTGGTGCCTTTGGTTTTTTCCTTAAATTGTCGGTCTTGGGTAATTCTGTGTTCGAAAGGTGATGATTAGAATAATCTTCACTAATCTGGTCACGCGAAGCTAATTCAACCGGATTTTGTATTTGAAGTGCATTTAAGGAATCCCTCACAGTTTTCTGTTCTGGATTTAATTCTAGAGATTTCTTTAGGGCTACTTGTGCCTTCACGGTATCATCCATCTCGAGGTAGATCAGACCAAGCTGATTGAAGACATTGTGGTCATGGTTGCATATGCTTATAAATTTCTCTAACTGTATCGCGGCCTCGCTCCAGCGTTTGGCATCCTGATACAGGTCTACTAAGTTGAGCCGCGCATCGAGGTATTCTTGCTTGGCGGCGATAGCTTTTAAGAATAGATCTTCAGCTCCTTTAACGTTACCCTTGGCATGCTGGATTACCCCGAGATCATTGAGTGCTTCAGTGTTGCTCGGATCCTTTTTGAGCAGATCCAGAAAGCATTTTTCTGCTTCTTCAACTTTTCCTTCTGCAAAGAGGGTCTCACCTGTCTTAACATCTGTCATGACTCTACTGTTTCCTTGCCTTCTTTTTCGAAAAATCGATAAACCTCATCCCTAACGACTTCAGCTACCCTGTTTGCGAGAAAATCGATCCTGCTTGGATTCACATTATCCATTTCGCTTGTATAGTTTTTCATCAGATGGGAACGAATCTCGGTCAAGCTCGTCCCTTTTTTCCTCAGCTTTTTTATCTGTTTAATGATGGAGATGTGCTCAAGGGTGTACCGTCTCTGCCCTCCCTTGGTTCTCAAAGGAACCAGAACGCCTTCGAACTCTGTCTCCCAAAAACGCAAGGTGGATTTAGGGATTTCAAGCTTCAGGCTGAGGTGCTGGATACTTAATGGTTGTTCTTGTCGATCCATTGGTCTTGCCTATGATGCTATAGGAGCACCTAAGAGCTTAGAGGACCACTACGGTCGAGGACCGCTTCGCTTGAGGCAAAAGGCAAAACCCTTTGCGCCATGCGCTTCGGTCTATGCCTCTATCCTCAAGGTCAATGCCCGATCCTACCACTTTCTTGCGAATAGACTCCGTCCCCTTGAGTTACCTGGTATCTCATTCAATAACACATTGAATTTTCTATTTTTCTTCTCATCCCAATGTTTCAAGCAGCTGACAATTGCAGCGCAGCCAACCACTGATACGGTGAGATTGGAAAGCTCAATAATTCTATCGGAAAGATTTGCTCTAACTTTAACTTTGGCTTTAGGTACAGCAACAAGCATGCCAGCTTGTTCCAAACTAACTTTCTTAACTATCTCAAGTAGATACATTTGGAAGAAAATAGCGATTAGGAAAAAATGTCAATTCTAAGACGAGTAAAGTTGAAGAATTTGCCGGTTCGCATCGCGAAGATTGGAAAAGCTAACGGAGAAGTGGAAATGAGGTGAAAATTGGTATTATCTGATCGCGTAAGTGATCAAAGAGTTGTTTTTGCCTCTCACCCCAGCATGCTCGTTCCTCTCTCCAAGGTGTAGGCTCTACGAGGCAGCAGGTTGAACAGGGGGAGCAGAGGCTTGATCCGGATTGCTGAGATCAAGCTTCAATAAACATATCGCTGGTGTTCCTGGTGTATGCCAGAAATGGCCCTATAGTGAGCGATCCAGCAACTCGGGATTTGAATTGATCCATTTCAGGATAACAGCCAGAATTCTTTCTACATCACTGAGTTGCTCATGGCATATATGAAATATTTCCTCAGTTGTAACCTCATCATAAAAGTGCACCATTCGATTTCGATATCCCGCTAATTCGCGCATGAGCCTTGCATCTGTTGAATGCAATACACCTTCTCTATGAAGTTCTCCGGGAATTTTTTTGTGTTCAGTGACAGCCTTGCCGAACCCTTTAGCCAAGATATGTCTGCCCAAATCCATTAAGGCTTCCAGTGCCCTCCGCAGGTAAGATTCTGCAGAAGCTGCATTTCTTGGGTCAGAAAAAAAAGATTCCATAGAATCAAGAGGCAACGCTTGAATCCCTCCTATCATTTTCCTGATCCAGGCTACCCTCTCCACAATAATCTTTTCTCTAAGCCCTGAGGGTGTCATGAGATTGCTCCGGTAAGAATTTGTTTTCTCCTCCGCCGCTCAAAGTAGGCCAAATCACCCACCTTACCCAATATGTATAGCTCGTATTCTGCGGTCCGGTTAGGATCTGCTGAATATAGCTCTTCACCCCTTATTACCTCCAGAGCAAGAAATGGCGATGCTTCCGAAAGGATCACTAGATCAACCCTACAAACCCCTATCAAGTCTTCTAAGTCAACTGTCAATCTGACTCTATCTTTGGCATTTAAACGGTACTTTTGGGCCGGGAGCACTCCCAAGTCCACATCAACATTGTTCTCGCTTGCTATTTTCCCTTTCCCGCGCGCGCAATTAGCTAATTCTTTTGCCCTGCTCCCAAATACATAAAGGATGTCAATATGGTAACGATGGCAGATTGATTCGACATTCTCTAAGAAATTTGATTTCATAACACGCCCCTACAGAGCAGACTAGCTTTAGTTTTGATTAAAAGCTTCATTCGTCACTTCTCCTCGAAAAGCTTTTCCGAAAGAAGTTCTCGAAGCAAGGTTTGGTATCAAGCCATTCCTCTAATCCGGGTCAACCGATGTAAATCATCTATAATAAACTTCGGCAGAGAAACTACCGGTAAAAGTACGCTTATATATGAATAATAGGCTGTATCATGGTACAAAATCAAGCTTAAATCAATGGATGTTAGACAGTGTTTATCCTATTTTTTCTTACCTATGTAAGGGTGCAAGACCCCGAGATGGGAAAACTCCCTGACGTGCAGATTTTCCTCAAACCTTAAAGTTAACTTTAACTTGAGCAATGGGTATGCCAGTATGCTTGAGGTTATTTTCTTCTGTTTTTTCAATATGATACAATTATGATAGGGCCTGCCAGGGAAAACATCTCCACGAGAGAAATCAATCAGGTTGGAATAATTTTCCTTAAGTTATTTTGAGTAGCTGCCGAATAAGGTACATCACTCTCGTTTTTTTTGCCGCCCAACAAAGACCGACAGAGGGGTACATTTTTTCTAAAGTTTTTTCCGTAACCCTCCGATACATTATTTGAGGCGAAGTCATGGTAATTTCGACGTATCAAGTAAACAATGTGCTGAGGGTGTATGGTGAACAGCTTCGCCAAAATAGGCTCTCAGGTAAGGAAAGGAGCGGAGATGCTCGTTCACCGGATAAGATTGATATCTCTTCTGAGGCCAAAAGAAAGGCCATTGTCGATAAGATAGCCTCTGATATCGTGGATAGAATCACCCAGTTTGGACCCCATGAAAATGTTGAGAAGGAGGTATTTAAGAAATTGGAGGATGAATACGGAGCCAATCTGGCCGTAGCCGAAAAGGGCTCCAGCGATCTCATCTTTAAGGTAATCGATGAAGACGGCGAAACCATGAATTCACTTTCTATTGAAGATTCGAAGTTTTTGCGGTATAAGTTAGAAGAGATCACCAAGGATACCGTAAACAGGAACATGATGTAGGGATTAGGGGAGTTGCTCCATGAAAATAGACGACAAAATCATTAATTATGAGATCAATAAGTATCTGCCCAAGTCTCCACCGAACGCTGCGGAAAAGGTCAACGAAAAAGGGGTTTCCGATGAACAAAAGGTGGGAGGAAGCGCAGATCAAGATACCATCGTGAATCTTTCCCAGGCATCCAAGGAGGCCCAGAAGATAAGAGAGATCATCGCGTCTGAGCCCGATGTGCGGGAGGATAAGGTAGCCGATCTGAAAGAAAGGATCGAATCAGGGAAATATTCTATTGATCATGCCCAGGTGGCTGACAAACTCGTCAATGAGTTGATAGACGAGTTGTTTTAACGGGCAATACATCACTTAACTGATACCGATCATCCCTTCCCATGCAAGCCGATACTGTGGTATCGGCTTTTTTGTTTCCAAATACACCTTCGCCAACATCAGCCCCCAGACAGCAATAAGCAAGACCCGGGTTCCCCATTAGGGTGGCAAGCATCCTCCAGCAGGTTCAGTCTAATTATGCCCGCTCCGTCCAAGTGAGACGAGAGACCCTTCGGGAGAGGGCATTAGCCTCAATATCCTGCCACAGTCGGCAGGATATGTGTCTGCGGCCGTCTGCGTGGGTCTGTGTTTTATTGATTTGGCAAAGACAAGAAAAAGCCATACTCAGTCCGAAGAAACCAGTTTAGGAGATAAACTGAGAATCAGCCCTTCGGTTCATAAGTTCGACATGTGGGAAGGAACCTTTTCCGGCGGGATTACCGGATCATGGTAACAGGGAGAAAAAGGGCTATTTGCGGAAAGATCAGTATAAGAATGATGCAAACCAGCATGGCGACCCAAAAGGGAAAAATGCCACGAAAGATCGTATACATGGGGACATCCTTAGCCACACCGCTGATGATGAACACATTAACCCCCACCGGCGGCGTGATGAGGCTCATTTCCATAACCAGGGTGATGATGATGCCGAACCAGATCGGGTCAAACCTCATATCCATCACCATGGGGAAGACAATCGGTATAGTCAACACCATGATCGCAAGGCCCTCCATAAAGCACCCCAGTATGATATAGGCGAAAATCAGTATCGCCATTACGACGTACCGGTTTAGGCCGAGTCCTGAAATCCAGGTCGAAAGCTGATCTGGGATCTGGCTGACGGCCAAAAAGTACCCGAATATATTTGCTCCGATTAGAATAGCAAACACCATTGCTGTGGTCTTTGCCGTCTCGGTAAGGGATCCTGTAAGGTTACCCCAGGTTAACCTTCTCTTTATGATCGTTATCGAAAAAGCCCCAAAGGCCCCTACCCCTGCTGCCTCGGTGGGCGTGAACCAGCCCGTATACAGCCCGCCGATCACTAAGAAGAACAGCAATAAAAGACTCCACGTTCCTTTAAGGGAATAAATCCTCTCCTTCATGGAGAACCTTGGTCCAGGAGGGCCCAGGCTCGGTTTAACCTTCGTTAAGATATAGATCGTTGCGATGAAAAGCAGGCTCAACAGTACCCCCGGCAGGATACCGGCAATAAATAACGTGGCAATCGGCTGTTCGGTTAAGATGCCGTAAATGATCAGAACCGTGCTCGGAGGGATCAGAATTCCCAGAGTTCCTCCTGCGGCAATGCATCCGGTGGCAAGGGAATCGTCGTACTTGAATCGTTTCATCTCCGGCAGTGCAACCATGCCCATGGTCGCTGCCGTAGCAAGGGATGACCCCGATATTGCTGCAAAACCGGCGCAGGCCCCGGTCGTGGCCATGCTCAAGCCCCCAGGCAAGAAACCGAGCCATCGGTACACCGTGTCATAGATCTCAAGGCCCATCCCGGAGTAGTTGGCAAATTGCCCCATGAGAATAAACAAGGGGATAACGGTCAAGCTATAAAGGGTGCCAGTCTTGTATGCCTCCATTCCCAGCAGTGAAAAGCTCGGCCCAAAAGATATGAGAACCGCAAATCCCAAGAACCCTACTAAGGCCATACAGAAGCCGATCTGCATGCGGAGGGTCAGAAGCACAAACAAGAAAAAGATTCCTATAATACCGAGGGTTACGGGACTCATGGTTTAACGATCTTGGCCAAAGCCATAAAAAATTTTATCAATAAGGCGAGGCTCAAAATAGCGCATCCTACCACGACGACATATACAAATGGATACTTGGGGATCCACAGGTCCTGCGATACCTCTGCTGCCTCCCGCATCTTTCCCGCATAGACCAAGGCGGACCAGGTGAATAATCCGAACATAAGAAAGCAGATTAACTGCGTAATCATGTCCACTGCGGCTTGAGTGCGCTCGCTGAACCGGCCCATCACCAGGTCCACCTTCACATGACCATTCAGCACCTCAGCCTGTGCCAGGGCGAAAAAGACCAGGATCAGCATCATGAACTCGGTGACCTCCACCGTACCCAGTATCGACCTGCTGAACACCTTTCTCAAAAACACATCAGCTATAGTGAGGAACATCATAGAAAACAGGGCTACCGAGGCCACACGGTTCATTACCTTGGATATGGGATAAACCCATGATTCTAAGCCCTGATGCAACTGCCCTATCTTCATAACTCAACCAGATCTTTTCTATAATCCGGTCGGCCTTCGCGTTGTAAGGCCGACCGAAATACCCAGCAGGCTCTCATGCTTATTTATCTATGTAATTTGGCAGCCTGGTGCACTGCGTCCAGAAGTTCCTTAGCAGGAATTCCCTTCTTGGATACTTCAGCAATCCAATCTGCCTCCATGCCCTTCACTGCCTCCATGAATTTCTTCTTCTCAGAGGGGGGAACCTTATAGATCTCGATCTTACGGGACTCCTTATTTTGATTCACCATGTTTTGATCGTGGTTGTCATAGACTTGAGCTGCGTGCAAGCCCCATTGCATCCCTGAGGCCTCATCGACGACCTTTTTGGCGGTATCGGGCAGGGAATTCCATTTCTGTTTATTCATCAAAACCACCATCGGCGAAAGATACATATCCACCTCGGCAATATACTTTATCAAATCCCACATTCGAAAATCGATGACAGCGCTGTAAGGGGTTAGCATCCCGTCTACAACCTTCTTTTCAAGTGATATAGTGAGTTCTGAGATGGGCATCCCCACCGGGTTGGCACCCAGGAGTTTGATGGCCTTGCTCATATATGCCGAAGGCG
>Ga0307379_10000939_pt1 | contig 47301 bp, 45 predicted proteins | sample UN2MG_FD_202237 | JGI IMG/M metagenome (GOLD analysis project Ga0307379, IMG submission 202237) | Soil microbial communities from Risofladan, Vaasa, Finland - UN-2 | ecosystem: Environmental > Terrestrial > Soil > Coastal area > Acid sulfate soil | place: Finland: Risofladan, Vaasa | collected... | reverse complement strand
CATGCGTCGCAATTCGCTCTGGACTCTCTCAACGGGTCCTATTTATATACTATTTGATCTTGGCAAGTGGTCACCAAATGCTGTCTTATAAGTGGTCAGTAAATGCTGACACTTGGCCTATTATTGGTGGGTATCTGAGCACATCATTACCGCCAAGTCCCGGAGGGACGGTAGAGGTTCGGTCTTCCCTGCCGGGACTAACAGGCGTTGAGGGGCCATCGGTTCCTTTCATCACCTTGCAAGCCATTTCTATCAGGGCCGTTCATTCCTCAGCAGCCTGGCACCCGCGACCACGCCTTTCACGAGCGACCAAAGCGCCGCCGCGCGCTTGAACAGCCCGCGTCCGAACAGCGTCTTCAGCGCATCCGCCGCGACCTTGTCGGCGTTCTCGGGCAGCGGGTACCAGTACGGCTCACGCTTCAACGGCCAGTTGAATTCGGTGATGGACTTGATGTCCGTGAACGCGCGCAGGCCCATCTTGCCGTGATAGCGGCCGACCCCGGAGTGCTTCGCGCCTCCGAACGGGAGCTGCGGCATCGCATAAGTGATGAGCACGTCGTTGATGTTGACCGACCCGGTCTTGAGGCGGTGCGCGATGCGCCGGCCCTCGTCGAGGTCTTTGGTGAACACGGCCCCGGATAGGCCGTACTCGGTGCCGTTGGCGATGGCGATGGCCTCGTCAATGGTGTCGTAGGGGACGATGGGCTTGAGCGGTCCGAAGCTCTCGTCCTTTCTCACCTTCATGTCCGGAGTGGTGTCGAGGAACAGGGTGGGCGGGAAGAACATGCCCGGGCCCGGCTCGCGCTGGCCGCCGGTCACCACCTTGGCGCCCTTTTCCACCGCGTCCGCCACCTGGTCCTCCACGATCTTGAGTTGCTCCGCCATGGTCATCGAGCCGATCCGGCCCGCCTGCTTGCCCGTCTTCAGCTTCTTCGCGAGCGCCGTCAGCTTGTCCACGAACGGCTGATACACCGCGCGGTCCACCAGCACCAGCTCCGTCCCGATGCACGTCTGGCCGCAGTTGGTGAACGCGCCGAAGATCACGCCGTTCACCGCCCGGTCCAGGTCCGCGTGCTTCGTCACAATCGCCACGTCCTTGCCCCCGAGCTCCATCACCGCCGGGATCAGACGCTCCGCCGCCTTGATGTTCACCTGCCGGCCCACCGCCGTGCTCCCCGTGAAAAACAGCATGTCCAGGCCCTCGTGCTCGATCAGCGCCTGGCCCGTGACCGAGCCGTTGCCCGTCACCACCTGCACCACGTCCCGGGGCAAACCCGCCTTCTCCAAAATCTCCTTCACGATCAGGCCCGCGTCCGTGGTCTGCGACGACGGCTTCAACACCACCGTGTTCCCCGCCATCACCGCGCTGATCACCGGACCCGCCGACAAGGAAAACGGATAATTCCACGGCGCGATCGCGCCCACTACGCCCTTGGGCTCGAATACGTAATACGCCCGCCGGCCCGGAAGCAAAATGCTCCCCGATACCCGCACCGGCGATAAAAACGCCTCGCCCTTTTTCGCGTAATACTTGAGCAGGTCCGCGGCCGGGTAAAGGTCCGCGAGCATGGCGTCCAGCCGCGTCTTCCCGTTCTCTTTCGCGATCCGGTCCGCGTAATGCTCCGCGTTCTCCGCGATAATCTCCGCGGCCCGCAGAAAAATCCGCCGCCGCTCCTGGAACGACGAGCGCCGCCAGCTCTCGAACACCTCCCGCGCCCGCTTCACCGCCCGGTCCACATCGTCCCTGCCCATCAACGGGTACCGCCCGGCCTCCTCCCCCGTCGCCGGGTCCCGCACCACGTACTCCCTCTTCAATTCCGCCACCGTCGCCGCCTCCATGTCGCGCCCTCCTTATATTAGTCAGGCCCAGCCGCCTGCATGTTATATAATAAATGTGGGCATCAAGGATGTTGAAGTCAAGAAACGGCTTAAGCCCGGGCGGCCTTCGAGGACGAGGGGCTATTATCTATTGAACCTTGAATGATTTTTTAAGCGGTGTTAACATCTTGACTGAGCAACATTCCGTTTTTGTGCATTTTCGTTTCATGCAACCCTCAATATATGGAGGAGGCCCGGATGCGGACTACGATCAAGGCATATATCTCTCACGGCGAGACCCATTACGTGGCGGAATGCCTGGAGATCGGGGTGGTGACCCAGGGAAAGACGTTGGATGAGACCATCGCCAATCTCAAGGAGGCGGTGGCCCTCTTCCTCGAAGGTGAGGACCCGGCTGATTACGACCTCGTTCCCTCCCCTTCCCTCCTGATCACCATGGAAGTAGAGCCGCTGGCCCATGTCGGCTAAGCTAAAACTGCTTTCCGGCAGCGACGTTGTTAAAGCGCTCACCTGTTTCGGGTTTGAGATTTTCAGCCGTAGCGGGTCCCATATCAAATTGAGGCGCCTGGGAGCGCAAGGCGAAAAACAGACCTTGGTAGTCCCTTCCCATGACGAGCTTGACGCGGGCACATTGCGCGCCATTATCAGACAGGCATCCCGTTATATCCCTGAAGAAGAGTTAAGGAAAGCCTTCTACAATGACTGACTTGTTCCAGTTCGCCGGAGACAAGGAACTTTCCTCCGAGGCGCCGCTGGCGGAGCGGATGCGGCCGCGGACCATCGGGGAGTTCGTGGGCCAGGGGCACATGGTGGGGGAGGGCCGGTTCTTGCGCAGGCTCATTGAGAGCGGGCGGCTGACGAGCATGATTTTGTGGGGACCGCCGGGCACGGGCAAGACCACGCTGGCGCGGATCGTGGCGCGGAGCACGCAGGCGGCGTTCGAGGCGTTTTCGGCGGTGCTGTCGGGGGTGAAGGAGCTCCGGGAGGTGATCGCGCGGGCGGACGAGCGGCGGAAGTTCGAGGGGAAGCGGACGGTGCTGTTCGTGGACGAGATCCACCGCTGGAACAAGGCGCAGCAGGACGCGTTCTTGCCGCAGGTGGAGTCGGGACGGCTGACGTTGATCGGGGCGACCACGCAGAACCCGAGCTTCGAGGTGATCTCTCCGCTCTTGTCGCGCTGCCGGGTGATCGTGCTGAACCTGCTGACGGATGACGAGGTGAAGGGGATCCTCGGCCGGGCGGTCGCGGACCGCGGGCGCGGGCTGTTCGCGAAGGAGGAGCCGCTGGCGGTGGACGACGAGGCGCTCGCGTACCTGGCGCGGGTGGCGGAGGGCGACGCGCGGCGGGCGCTGAACGGGCTCGAGCTGTCCCTGGCCCTGGCGCGGGCGCAGGGCGGACAGCGGATCGGCGCGGAGCTGGCCCAGGAGGCGATAAGCTCGGCGAGCCTGTCCTACGACCACATGGGGGAGGAGCACTACAACCAGATTTCCGCGTTCATCAAGAGCCTGCGCGGGTCGGACCCGGACGCGGCGATTTACTGGATGACGCGGATGCTGGAGGCGGGGGAGGACCCGCTGTTCCTGCTCAGGCGGATGATGATCTTCGCGGCGGAGGACATCGGCAACGCGGACGCGATGGCGCTCACGGTGGCGGTGGCGGCGTTCCAGGCCTTTTCGGCGGTGGGCCTGCCGGAGGGCAAGATCCCCATGGCCCAGGCCGTGACGTATCTGGCGAGCGCTCCCAAGTCCAACGCCTCGTACCTCGCGCTGGGCGCGGCCACGGAAGAGGTGCGCAAGAGCGGGTCGCTCGCGGTGCCGCTGGCGCTGCGCAACGCGCCGACCGGGCTGATGGCGTCGCTCGGGTACGGCAAGGACTACAAGTACCCGCACAACTATCCCGGCCACCACGTCCGCGAGCAATACCTGCCCGATGAGCTCAAGGGCCGCGTCTTCTACGAGCCCACCGACCTGGGCGCGGAGAAGCTCATCAAGTCGCGCCTCAAAAACCTTCGCCAACAATCAGGCACGCCGCTCAAGAAAAAGTCAGAAGAAGACGGCGTCCCGGAGCAGGCGGGCAAGGGCAAGCCATCCGAGGAGTATCTCAAGAAAAAGTAGCAATTTTTAAGCGCAGAGACGCAAAGAACGCAAAGGAACTGACTGAATTTTTCCCTCATGGCGCCTGCCCCGTTCAGAACTATTTCTTCATTCTCCGCGTTCTTTGCGCCTTTGCGCTTCATTCAAAAACTTGGTTCCAGCACCATTCCCTGCTCATTGGTGATGGGTGGCGCCGTAGGACATGAGCATGTCCGCGGCCTCTTTGCTCCCCAATTGCTCGGCCACGTCCAGGGCCGTCATGCCGCCCTTGTCAACGGCGTCCACCCTGGCCCCGGCCTTGAGCAGCAGCTCGACCATGTACTTCAGGTTGCCCCTGGCGGCCGCGTGGAGCATGGTCTGGCCGGCGGCGGTCTTCCTGGCGAGGTCCGCGCCGGAGCTGATGAGCAGCTCGGCCACGTCGGAGTGGACGTTCTGGAGGGCGAGGAACAGGGGTGTTCGGCCCTGCTTGTCCTGCCGGTTGACATCGGCGCCCCTCTCGATGAGCAGCCGGGCCGCGTCGAGCCGCCCGTATTCGGCGGCCTGGTGCAGAGGGGTCATGCCGTTCTGGCCGCCGCCGTCATCGCGGGCGCCCGTCCCGAAAAGGTTTTTATTGACGCGGGAGGATGAGGACAGGGCGGTGGAGAGGCCGACGCGGGCGATGGCATCGGGGTCGGCGCCGGCGTCGAGCAGGGCGCGGGCGGCCTCGACCTGTCCCTGCGCGGCGGCGAGGTGCAGCGGGGTGAGGCCGTAGACGTCGCCGCGGGCCTTGAGGTCGGCGCCGTGGCCGAGGAGGAGCTTGACCACGGGGGCGTTGCCCTTGCCCGCGGCGTAATGGAGCGGGGTCCAGCCGGCGTTGTCGCGGGCGTTTATGTCCGCGCCCTTGTCGAGCAGGAGCTGGATGCCGGGGATGCAGCCGGCCATGGCGGCGTAGTGGAGCGGGGTCTCGCCGTCAACGTCCCGGGCGTACACGTCGGCGCCCCGCTTGTTCAGCAGCCGCGCCGCGTCGCAATTGCCCTTTTGGGCGGCCAGGTGCAATGGAGTCGCCAGGCTCTCGTCCCGCGCGTTGACGTCGGCGCCGGATTCGAGCAGGACCAGGACCATGCCCCTGTCCCCGGTCATGGCCGCCAGGTGGAGCGCCGTCATGCCCTTTTGACCCTTGGCGTTGACGTCCGCGCCCTTCGAGGCCAACAACGACGCCATCTTCTTCCGGCCCTTGCTCACGGCCAGATGGAGCGGGGTCCAGCCATGAACGCCCTTCAGGTTCAACCAGGCGCCGTGCGAGATCAGGACCCCCGCCACCTCGATATGCCCCTCCCCGGCCGCGTACATGAGCGGCGTCCACCCGTCCTGGTCCGCCTGATTCACGTTCGCGCCCTGCTCGATCAGCACCGAGGCCATATGCACGTCATTGGTCTGCGCCGCGATGTGGAGCAGACTCACCGCCGGGTGGTCATCCTTCGCCGGAGCATATGCCCCCTTCTTCGGGGCAGGAAGCGCTCTATTTTCGGAACTATATGATTGTAAAGGCAAAATAAGCGCAAAAATCGCCGCGGCCGCTGCGGCCGCGATGGCCTGGTAAATCCTCCCTGAATAATCATGGCACATTTCTTGAATTTTCCGCAGAATTTGCTGAAAAATGTCCAATCAATATATAGTGGCGACCAGCTAAAGCCACTATTCACGTAATCTACTGATTATTAACATTAATAAACGATTGATCAGCCGATTTTGCCCACGGCATCCCAATATGGAGCATAATCCAGGCGGGGCCGGGGGTCAACCTCGCGGAAGAGCTCCAAGGCCCTTGCGCCTCTCAGACGGCCCTCACGGGCCTTTACGAGCCCCGCGATGACCTCGGCCTGGGACCGGAACATGTTGAGCGCCTCCATGACGGCGCGCTCGGCCGTGGCCGGGGCCATGATGGCGCGGTTGGCGCGGAGCCCGGGACCGGGCCGGGGTGGAAGGTCGGCCCAGACCGAGTAGATGAGCGTGGTCGTGATCGCGGCGGCCGGTCCCCAGTCCGCCAGCACGGCGTCGCCGGCCTGGGGCCCGAAGAACATGCCGGCGAGGTGGGCCGCGGTATGGTCAATGTGTTCGCGATGTCCGTTGGGGATCACGAGACGGGTGGCCCGCCACTCGCGGAGCAGGGGCACGGCCCGGGCGAACAGGCCCTCCCCTCCCCCCGGCAGGCGCCAGCCCAGGTAGTGGATGGCGCTGAAGTCGGGCAGGCCGAGCCAGGCCAGGTCGCCGGGCAGGATCCCGAGGCTCCGGTACGCCGCCCTGGCCTCCTCCTTTCTCCGCTCCACGATGCCCGGCTTGTGCTCGATCCGGCTGTAGCCGGCGCTGCCGTCGCAGACGATCATGATCCTGACCCGGGCGCCCGCGGCCAGGACCGCCTGCACCAGGTAGCCGGCGCCCAGGAGCGCGTCGTCGTCGTGGGGAGAGATTACGGCAACAGTCTCTTGCTCCGGCCGGAACCCGGGGAAGATGAGGTCAAGGTTCGGGCTTTTCCGTCTCCGGTCGAGATCGTAGTACTCATAGCTCATGAGGGCGGAATATATCATGGGGGCGGGAGAGGGACAAGAGCTTGGGGCTTGGGGCAAAAAAAATCGGGAGGAGCGGACTGCCTGCTCCCCCCGATGATAGGATGGATCGCTTACTGTCCGGGCGGCATATAGGGAGTGGGCGCTCCGGCGCGGGAGCGGGCGTTCTTGATCTGGTTGGTGGAGGCGTCGCGGGGGATGTCGAACTGCTGTCCGGGGAAGATCCAATGGGCGTTGCCGTCGGGCTGGTCGGTGGGGAGCCCGCTCGCGTTGGCCCTTTTATTGATCTGGGCGCGGTTGGCGTCGTAGATCAGGGGCCATTGGAAGGGGTCGTTGTAGATGTCACTGTACTCGGAGACGCGCCACAGGCATTCGCCCTCGCGGACGCTGTGGGACGACGGCGGGGGGTACTCGGTCATCGCGGTCCCGGTGTCCACGGAGCTGGACTTGAAGATGTCGCTGGCCCCCCGGCTGACGAACGGGGCCTTGCCTTGGGCGGCGATGGCCAGGCGGTACGCCTGCTCGAAGGAGGCCTTGGCTTTTTCATAGCTCATGTTGTCCATCTGTTCCTTGCCCTGGCTGAGCGCCTTTTCGGCGGCGGCCAGATCAGCGGGCGCGTAGTCGGCCGCCCCGGCCCTCAGGGCGTCGGCGATGGCGTCCTTTGCGCGCTTGAGCTCCGCCGAGGGCTTCGCGCACCCGAATACCGACGCGGACAGGGCCACGGCGAGCGCGGACAGGACTACCACGGAAACCTTTCCCCTTTTCACGGCAGGGCCTCCTTTATTGTGTAAACAATTTTTCAGCGCAATCGGGAACTTGGAACGTGGAGCATGAGGATGAGAACCGGATTGGAGCTTACAGCGCAGTCAGCGGAGAACTATAGCATAGGGCGTGTCAACAGGCAAGCAGCCTTCTCGTGGTCAGTATTCAAGGCGCAAGGCCCCGGACAATCAGCCCGGGGCCTTGCGGATCATACTTTACTTCTCCCGGATCTTATTTGCCGGGGGCCATATAGGGAGTGGGCGCGCCGGCCCGGCTCCTGGCGTTCTTGATCTGGTCCATGCTGGCGTCCTGGGGGATGTCCAGGTTCTGGCCCGGGAAGATCCAATGGGCGTAGCCATCGGGTTTCTTCTTGGGCAGATTCGCGCTCTTGGCCGCGGAGTCAATCTCGGCGCGGTTGGCGTCGTAGATCAGGGGCCATTGGAACGGGTCGGAGTAAATTCCCCTGTTCTCCGAGATGTACCACAGGCACTCGCCCTTGACCACGGTGTGCACGTCCTTGGAGGGCGGCGTCATCACCGGGGCATAGACCACCGGCTTTTCCGTCGGCATCGGCGTTCCCTTGAGCGCGATCTCCTTGGCCTTGAGCGCCAGCCGGTAGGCTTCCTCGAACGACGCGCGGGCCTTTTTATAGCTCAGATTGTCCATCTGCGTCTTGCCCTGGGACAGGGCCTGCTCCGCGCTGGCCAGCTCCGCCGTGGCGTACTCGGAAGCGCCCGCTTTCCTGGCGTCGTCAATCGCCGCCTGCGCCCGCTTCATCTCCGCCGTCGGCTTGTTGCAGCCCCCGATCAGCAACGAAATCACCGCCACCAGAATTCCCGCAATCACGTACGATTTCTTATTCACGGATAGACCTCCTTCTTTGATCCTGCCGTCTAATTGATTTTATGCATTAAGCCGCTTGATTTCAATCTTCTTGAAATCCTATTATCATACTTTCCGCATTCGCTGTCAACAGGAAATATAATTTTTTTTCCCCGTCTGTCAATACCTCCTTGCCGATACCCCCAATTACTTCCCTTGAACGCATCCCCGCGGCCGAGATCCGCCGCGACTGGCGTTTATCTATAGCACAGAATCCGCTATTCATCAAGGTCGAGCTTGAGTCCCAGCTCCTTGAGCTGCGCGGGGGCGACCGGCCCCGGCGCCCTGGTGAGCAGGCAGGCCCCGGTCTGGGTCTTGGGGAACGCGATCACCTCCCGGATGCTGGATGCATCGAGCAGAAGCATGATCAACCGGTCCAGGCCCAGCGCGATGCCGCCGTGGGGCGGCGCTCCGAATTCGAGGGCGTCGAGCAGGAACCCGAATTTTTCGCGGGCCTCGTCGTCTCCGATGCCCAGGAGCTTGAACACGCGGTTCTGCACGTCCATGCGGTTGATCCTGATGCTTCCGCCTCCGAGCTCGATCCCGTTCAGCACCACGTCATAGGCCTTGGCCAGCACCTGGCCCGGGTCTTTTTCCAGGAGCTCCAGGTCCTGGTCGCGCGGAGAGGTGAACGGATGGTGCATGGCGTAGAACCGCTGGTCAGCCTCGCTCCACTCGAACGACGGGAAGTCCACCACCCACAGGAAGTTGAGCTTCCCGGGATCGAGCAGGCCCTGCTTGCCGGCCACGTGCACGCGCAGCGCGGCCAGGGCGTCGTGCACGACCTTTTCCTTGTCGGCGAGAATCATGACCAGGTCGCCGGGCGCGATGTCCATGCGCTGCTTCATCTCGCCAAGCTGGTCCCCGGAAAAATACTTGATGGCGGGGCCGTGCCAGCCCTCGTCCTTGAGCCGGAACGACGTGAGCCCCTTGGCACCGTAGTCATAGGTGAACCGGGTCAGGTCGTCCTGCTCCTTGCGCGAGATGCCGGCCATGCCCTTGCCCACGATGCCCTTGATCACGCCGCCCGCCTCCGCGGCCTCGCGGAAAAAGCGGTAGTCCGACTTGCACATGACGTCGGTGAGGTCGCAAATCTCCATGCCGAAGCGGGTGTCGGGCCGGTCGGTGCCGAAACGCGACACGGCCTCCCGGTAGGTGAGCCGCGGGAACGGCGTCGGGACCTCGATGCCCCGGACCTCCTTCCAGATCAGCGCCAGCACGCCCTCCGTCACCGCCATGATGTCGTCCGGCCGGACGAAGCTCATTTCCACGTCTATCTGCGAGAACTCCGGCTGGCGGTCGGCCCGCAGGTCCTCGTCCCGCATGCAGCGCGCGATCTGGTAGTAGCGGTCAAAGCCCGCCACCATCAGGAGCTGCTTGAAGAGCTGCGGGCTCTGCGGCAGCGCGTAAAAGCTCCCGCGCGAGAGCCGGCTCGGCACCAGGTAGTCGCGCGCGCCCTCCGGCGTGCTCTTGGTCAGGAACGGCGTCTCGACCTCGATAAAACTCAGCGCGTCCAGGTAGTCCCTTGCCACCTTGATGGCCTGGTGCCGCCGGATGAGACGGTCCTGCATCTGCGCCCGCCTGAGGTCCAGGTAGCGATAGGTGAGCCGGATTTCCTCCGAGGTCTTCTGGCCGCTCTCCAGCAGCGCCTCCTTCACCGAGTCCGCGATGATGAACGGAGTGGTCTTGCTGGTGTTCAGGATGCGCAGGTCCGAGCCCGCCACCTCGACCTGCCCGGTCGGACGGTCCACGTTCTCCGCGCCCTCCGGCCGCGACTCCACCTTCCCCTTGATCGCGATCACCCACTCGTTACGGACCTCCCGCGCCTTTGCGAGCACCGCCTCCGCGATCCCCGGGTTATACACCACCTGCGTCACGCCCCACCGGTCGCGCAGATCGAAAAACACCACGTCCTTGTGCTCGCGGTAATTCTGCACCCACCCCATCAGCAATACGTCCTTGCCGATGTCCGGCTTCCGGAGCTCGCCGCAGTTATGCGTCCGCTTCCAATCGCCCAATACGTCCAGTTCCATCGGTGCACCTCAACCCAATAATAAAAAATCAGGCGGTCGGTCCGCCTCACCCGCCCTGAAGGACGGGCCTGTAACCCGCTCCGCGGGAAAGCCCGCTAAACCGGGCTCGCATGTCATGCGCCTCGATCCATCACGCGAGGTCTGCCCAGGCTTAGAGACTTTTCAAAAAGTCTCCTTTCTTCATCGTGCTCTGCTCCCCGCTCTTCAGATCCTTGATCGTGTACTGGCCCTTTTTAAGCTCCTCATCTCCGATGATTATCACCTGCTTCACCCCGGCCTTATCCGCGGCCTTCATCTGCGACTTCATGCTGCGGCCCACGCCATCGGTGAGCATCTCCGCGACGACGCCCTGGTCGCGCAAAGCGGCCAGGAGACGGACCCCTTCCTCGCGCGCGGCGTCACCCATCACCACGATGGATAGGGCGGACGGCCGCGATTCTTCTCCACCCGCGAGCAGCGCCGCCCTGTCCACCCCCAGCGCGAACCCGATCGCCGGCGTCGGCGGTCCGCCGAATTCCTGGACCAGCCCGTCGTAGCGGCCGCCAGCGGCCACCGCGTTCTGGGCGCCGAGGCCGTCTATGGCGAGGTACTCGAACACGGTGCGGGTGTAGTAGTCGAGGCCGCGTACGATGCGGGGGTTCACCGAGTAAGCGACGCCCACGATCTCCAGGTCCTTTTTAACGCCCGCGAAATGGGCTTTGCATTCCTCATCCAGAAATTCCAGCATGGCGGGCGCGTCGGCCACCGCGGCCTTGCAGCCCTCCACCTTGCAGTCGAGCACGCGCAACGGATTAGTTTCGAGCCGCCGCCGGCAGTCCTCGCACAGCGCGTCTTTCTTCGAGCCCAGGAATTTCACCAGGGCCTCCCGGTACGCCGGCCGGCAATTCTTGCACCCGAGCGAGTTCAGCTCCAGCTTCACGCCCTGGACCCCGAGCTTCTTGAAGAAGCGGTCGAGCATGGTGATGATCTCGGCGTCCGTGCCGGGCCCCTCGTAGCCGATGGCCTCCGCGCCGATCTGGTAGAACTGGCGGTAGCGCCCCTTCTGCGGCCGCTCGTAGCGGAACATGGGCCCGCTGTAGAACCACTTCACCGGCTCGCCGCGGCCCAGGCCCGCGGAGAGGTACGCGCGCACCGCCCCGGCCGTGCCCTCCGGCCGTAGCGTCAGCGACCGGCCCTTCCGGTCCGCGAAGGTGTACATCTCCTTCTCCACGATGTCCGTGCCCGTCCCGATGCCGCGCGCGAACAGCTCGGTCGGCTCCAGCACCGGCAGCCGGACCTCCGAGAACCCGTAGGTTAAAAAGACCTCCCGGGCCGCCGCCTCGATCCGCGCGAACTTGATGCTCCGCGGGGGAACGACGTCCTGGAAGCCCTTGATTATTTGCACCCGGTCGGTCATGTAACCATTTCAAACGGAAAAATCATCAACAAGGATATTCAGGATTTTCAGGATAATTTCCGGCCCGTTTTCATCCTGAACATCCTGAATATCCTTGTTAAAGATTCTTAGAGGGGTCGTGAAATCGCTTCCAGTGAAGATTATCACAGGCGGGGCAATGAAGCAAAAATCCGGGCTTAAGAGTGATGGTGCCTGGGCTTGGGCTTTCCGGCCAGGATCAGGAGCTCGTGCTCGCGGTGGGCGATCATGGCGGCCACGCGCACGGCGAGGACCCCGAGACGGACGAGGCCCGCGGTCTCGGTGTCCTCCGGGGCCTCGTCGTAGCCCTGGACCCACTGGATCTGGAAGCCCTGCTTGACCAGCGCGCGGGCCAAAGACTGACGGTCAAAGCAGGTGAGGTGGTCGGCGTGGTAGAGCTTTTCGAGGAGCGGAGCTAAGGCGCGGGGGGCCACGATGTGGGCGGCGTGGACCACGCGGTTGATCAGGCTCGAGGCGTCGGGGGTGAGCACGGCGATTATTCCGCCGGGCGCGAGGCGCTGGAAGCAGGCGTGGAGCTCGTGGCTGGGGTCGCTCACGTGTTCGAGCGTGTCCCACAGCGTGATGACGTCGAAGGCCGGCTCGTCCGGCATATCGTCCACCGTTCCCTCGTGGATCACCACCTGGAACTGCTCGCGGCCGCGCGCCGCGGCGAAGCGGCTGAGCTCCACGCCCTCGGCCTGCCAGCCGCTCTGTTTGGCCATCCACACGAACACGCCGTTGGCGCAGCCCACGTCGAGGAGCCGGCCCTTCTTGCCGGCCAGGCGCGTAAGCTCCGCGAGCTGCTTTTGTAAAAAGCGCGTCTTGTTGTGCCTGGCGGGGTCGAAGTCGGAGAAGAAGCGGCCGAGACTCCCGGGCCAACTCTTGAGGAAATAGTCCTCGTTGTAGAGGCGGCTGAGATCTTCCTGCGTCACTTCCCCCGGCCGGAACATGGCGCCGCAGTCTTGGCAGCGGAGCAGGTCGAGGCTGGCTCCGGGGAACCTCTTTTCCGTTCGCTCCGAGCCGCAGGCGCGGCAATTCATCATATCGGTCACTTCCTACGCCCCGATTCGTTGAGCTGGTCGGCCAAGCCATGACGGTCAAGATCGGCCGTGACAATTTCCAATATCCGTCGCGCCAGCTCCAAGGCATTGTCAGCTTCATTCCTGGTGGCTTCGGGCCATTCGCCCGGATAGCGGGCCTCAACCGCCCACTCAGTGAGTCCGGGCATGTCAAGATCGGCTTCTTTGATCTTCCATCCGGCAGGGAGCAGATTACGCAAGGCTTCCAGGTCGTGGCGGTAGGGGAAATCGATCTGCAGAAAGACCAGGACCGCTTTAATAGCCTTTTCCGCGGACTGCTGAGCAAGCCAGCACACGTGGCGCGCGAACTCTTCCTCTTCCGAGCTGAACTTGGAAGCAGCGGCCAGATCTGCCCGCGCATAACGCAGCCAGCGTCGCGCTTCCGTCACGTGCTCAGCTTCGCTCATACAGAACCTTGCCTTCGCGCAGGGCGGCCCGGAGCACGGTACCGACCAACTGGCCGCGCCGCGCGATTTCCTCGGGCGTGGTGACAATGATGTCCTTGCACACGGGGAGGTCGGACAGAACGCGGCGGATCTCGATGGCGGCCTGGCGCTTGTTCGGTGCTTTCTCCATCACCACGAGAAAATCCATGTCGCTTTGCGGCGTGGCATCTCCCCGCGCTTGCGATCCGAACATGATGAGCCGCAGGGGATGGAAGTCGGAGACGATGCGGTCGGTGATGGTCTTGATCAATTCTTGTGAGGTCATGGATCTATCTCCGTCATCCTGTCGAGGGCCGGAAGAGTCCGGGGACCCTGCGTATTGCCGCCTGGCATGGCACCCCTCCCTTATTGTATTTTACCATCGCCTCGTGGAGGGTCAAAGAACACGCCACGGTGGCCTCGTTCATCATCATTGTTCCGTCACAGTGTCACCCCCATGGCTTTGGCCACGGTGTGCATGTCCTTGTCGCCGCGGCCGGAGAGGTTGATGACGAGGAGCTGGCCCGGTTTCAGGTCGCGGGCGATCTTCAGGCCCAGGGACACCGCGTGGGCGCTCTCCAGGGCCGGGATGATGCCCTCGAGCTCGGTCAGGACCTTGAAGCCGTCCAGGGCCTCGTCGTCGGTGATGGCCATGTATTCGGCGCGTCCGGTGTCCTTGAGCCAGGCGTGCTCGGGACCGACGCCGGGGTAATCGAGTCCGGCGGAGATGGAGTGGGCGAGCTGGACCTGGCCGCGCTCGTCCTGCAAGAGATAGGTCTTGTTGCCGTGGAGCACGCCGGGCCGGCCCGCGGAGATGGACGCGGCGTGCTTGCCGGTCTCGATGCCGTAGCCCGCTGCCTCCGCCCCGTAGAGCGCGACCCCGCGGTCCGGCACGAAGGCGTGGAAGATGCCCATGGCGTTCGAGCCGCCGCCCACGCAGGCCACCACCGCGTCCGGGAGCCGGCCCTCCTTTTCCATGATCTGGACGCGCGTCTCCTGGCCGATCACAGCCTGGAGCTCGCGCACGATCAGCGGATACGGGTGCGGGCCCGCCACCGTGCCGATCAGGTAATAGGTGTTCTCCACGTTGGTGATCCAGTCGCGCATGGCCTCGTTGAGCGCGTCCTTCAAGGTCTTGGAGCCGGACTCGACCGGCCTGACCTCCGCGCCCAGCAGCTTCATGCGGAACACGTTGAGCGACTGCCGCTGGATGTCCTCCGTGCCCATGTACACCACGCACTGCATCGAGAACCGCGCGGCCATCGTCGCCGTGGCCACCCCGTGCTGGCCCGCGCCGGTCTCCGCGATCAGCCGGGGCTTCTTCATGCGCCGGGCCAGCAGCGCCTGCCCGAGCGTGTTGTTCACCTTGTGCGCCCCGGTGTGGCACAGGTCCTCGCGCTTCAGGTACACCTTCACCCCGTGGCAGAGCTCGGTCAGCCGCTCGCAAAAATACAGCGGAGTGGGACGGCCCACGTATTCAGAGAGATAATAACGGAACTCCCGCTGGAACTCCGCGTCGGGCCAGTACCGGTCCCACGCCCTGGTCAGCTCGCGCAGCGCGGGCACCAGCGTCTCGGAAACGTAACGGCCGCCGTATTCGCCGAATTTGCCTCTTTCATCCGGATACATTCTTCACCGCCTCGATAAACCGTCTCATCTTGTCCTCGTCCTTGATCCCCGGCGCCGACTCCACGCCCGACGCCACGTCCACCGCCCACGGACCCACCGCCGCCACCGCCGCCGCCACGTTCTCCGGGGTGAGCCCGCCGGCCAGGATCAGACGATTACAAAACTTTTTCGCCGCCGCCGCAAGCGTTAAGTCCGGCCGCTCGCCCGAGCCGCCGAAGACCGGGGTCTTGGAATCAACCAGCAGCGCCCATGGCGAAAATTCGCCGGCCGCCTCCAGGTCCTGGGCCGTGCCCAGCCGCAACGCCTTGATCACCGGGAAGGGCAACGCGGCGCAGAGCTCCGGCGGCTCGTCGCCGTGGAGCTGGGCGATTCCCAGGCCCGAGGCCTCCATCACGGCCGTGATCCTGGCCGCGTCCTCGTTCACGAACACCCCGACCGCGGCCGCGGCGCGGGGCAGGCCGGCCAGGATCGAACGCACCAGCGACGGGTCAACGCAGCGCGGCGACTTGGGGTAAAAATTGAATCCCAGGAAATCCGCGCCCATCTCCACCGCGGCCTCGGCGTCGCGGCGGCGGGTGATGCCGCAGATTTTTATCCTTACGTTCATGGCGAACTCAGGGGGTAGCGAGTTGATGGTAAGACTAACCGCCAAGACGCCAAGACGCCAAGAAATATTATAAAATATTTTATATTTTCTTTTTCCGGTCTTGGCGACTTGGCGTCTTGGCGTTCAATTTTTGCTCTCATCTTGTCACCCGTAAACAAGCTCATGGAGCGCCGCTCCCGGGTCCGGGGCCTTGATAAGGGATGTGCCTACAAGGAAGGCGTCCACCCCGGCGTGCTGAAGCTGGTCCAGGACCCGGGGGTCGGAAAGCCCGCTCTCGCTTACCGCCACCGCTTCCTCCGGCATCAGCGGCAGGAGCTCGAGCGTGCGCCTCACGTCCACGCTGAAGTCGGAGAGATCGCGGTTGTTGACGCCGATCATGGCCGGCGCGGGCCGGAGCTCGAGCGCGCGCTCCAGGTCCTTTTCATCGTGGACCTCGATGAGCGCGTCGAGCCCGCGCTCGGCGGCCTTGCGGTACAACCCGCGCAGCAGCGCGTCGTCCAGGATGCGCGCGATCAGGAGCACGGCGTCCGCTCCCTCTGCCCAGGCCTCCTCGATCTGCGCCGCGTCAATGATGAATTCCTTGCGCAAGATGGGCAGCCCCGCGGCCGCGCGCGCTTGCTTGAGATATTCCAGCGAGCCCTGGAAAAACTTCTCGTCGGTGATCACGGACAGGCAGCGCGCGCCGTTTTGCTCATAGGCCCGGGCGATGGCGGCCGGGTCGAACGGGGAGCGCAGCACGCCGGCGGAGGGCGAGGCGTGCTTGACCTCGGCGATGATCGGCCGTCCGCGCCTCTCGCGGTCCTTGAGCGCGGCGATGAACCGGTGCGGGGGGCGCTCGCCGCGCACGGGCGGCCGGAGCGGCGGCCCGCTTTTCAGCCTTTCGACCTCGATCAGCTTTTGCGCCACGATCTGGTCGAGGATGGTGGAGGTATGGAGGACCCCGGCCATGGCGCCCTCAGGGCCTGCTGGCCTGGACCAATAGTTCGAGCTTTTTCGCGGCGGCGCCGGAGGCGATTGCCGCGAGCGCGATCTTCACTCCCAGGGCGATGGTGTCGGCCTTGCCGGCCGCGTAAATGGCCGCGCCGGCGTTCAAGGCAATCACGTCGCGGCGGGGTCCGGGCGCGTTGTCGAGCACCTGGCGCGCGATGCGGGCGTTGTCCTCCGGCGCGCCGCCCAGGAGGTCGTCCTTGTGACAGCGCTTGAACCCGAAGTCCTCCGGCTTGATGGAATAGGTCTTGACCTGGCCGTCCTTGAGCTCGCTCACGCGGGTCTCGGCGGTGAGGGTGATCTCGTCGAGGCCGTCCTCGCCGTGGACCACCAGCGCGGCCTCGGAGCCCAGGTTCCCGAGCACGCGGGCCAGCGGCTCGGTGAGGCGCCCGCTGAACACGCCGAGAAGCTGGCGCTTGGCGCCGGCCGGGTTGGTGAGCGGCCCGAGCACGTTGAAGATGGTGCGGGTCCCCATCTCGCGGCGCGGCCCGATGGCGAAGCGCATGGCGCCGTGCAGAAGCGGCGCGAAGAGGAAGCCGATGCCGGCCTCCCGAAGACAGTGCTCGACCAGGGGTACGTCGGCCTCGATGTTCACGCCGAGCGCGGCGAGCACGTCGGCGCTGCCGCAGGCGCTGGAGGCCGCGCGGTTGCCGTGCTTGGCCACGATCAGGCCCGCGCCGGCCACCACGAAGGCCGCGGTGGTCGAGATGTTGAAGGTGAGCGAGTTGTCGCCGCCGGTGCCGCAGGTGTCAATGCACGGGCCGGGCGCCGTGATGCGCTTGGCCTTTTCCCGCATCACCTGGGCCGCGCCGGTGATCTCCTCCACCGTCTCGCCCTTCACCCGGAGCCCCATCAGGAACGCCCCGATCTGCGCCGGCGTGGCCTCGCCCTCCATGATCCCGTTCATCACCGCGACCATCAGGTCGCGGCCCAGGTCCTTGCCTTCGGCCAGAGCGGCCAGCGATTGCTTCATCATTCGATCATGCCTCCGTTGTCGGTATTAGCAATGGTATCACCGGGAATCGGCGAGGGCAAATCCGGGGCGGTGCGTGGCGCAAGGAGCAGAGAATTTTTGCCGCAGATGAACGCAGATGAACGCGGATGGAAGAAGCAAGAATTAAGAATAAAGAATCAAGAAGCCGGGTAATCATCCGTGATGATTACTTCTTAATTCTCTTATCCGCGTTCATCTGCGTTCATCTGCGGCAAATTCTTCCATCGCCTAAAATGGAACCACGCCATCCTATTTTCTAACGGCCGCACTCGCCGCCCTTGCCGGCGAGGATTTCGATGGCGTGAGGGAGCGCGGGGAGGATGGCGGTGAGCGACTCGCGCACGCCTTTAACGCTCCCGGGCAGATTGATGATGAGGGTGCGTCCGCGGATGCCGGCGACGGCGCGGGAGAGCATGGCGCGGGGCGTTTTCTTGAGCCCGGCCGCGCGCATGGCCTCGGCCAGCCCAGGGGCCTCGCGCTCGATCACGGCGCGGGTGGCCTCGGGGGTCACGTCGCGGGGCGCGAAGCCGGTTCCTCCGGTGGTGACGATGAGGTCGAGGTGATGGAGGTCGCACCACGCGGCGAGCGCCTGCTTGATGAGCTCGAGCTCGTCGGGGATCACGTCGTAGCGTTCGACCACGGCGCCGATCGAGGCGAGCAGCTCGCGGATGGCCGCGCCGCTTAAGTCCTCCCGCTCGCCGCGCGAGCCCTTGTCGCTCAGGGTGAGGATGCCGGCCTTGATTTCTTCAGCCATAACAGACCTCGCTTTTCAGAGAATCTTAAGACAGGATTAACGGGATTTACAGGATAATAAAACAGGGAGCGTATTCCGAAAATCCCGTTAATCCCGTTAATCCTGTCTGAAAAAAATTTCATGATTTCCGGGAGAGACAAGTGCTTCATCAGCGACTGCATTATCGTCCGGATTTTATTATTGATTGTCGCGTCGCTTCATTTTTTGCTCTTCACCCTTCATCATTTTCTTATCTTTCTTCTCTGCGTCCTCCGCGCCTCCGCGGTTATAAAAGCTTTAAATGCATCAGCCCCCGATCTGGGACATCATGCGGTTGGTGGGCGCGAAGCAGGCGGCTTCCTGGGCGGGCTTGAGTTGCACGGCCTTTTCAAACAGCGCGCGCAGCTCGTCGTCGGAAGCCCCTGACCGGAGCGGCCCCTTCACGTCCACCTCCAGGTCCTGGACCAGGCAGACGCGGAACTTGCCGTCGGGGGTGAGGCGCATGCGGCCGCACCACTTGCAGAACGGCTCGCTCATGGGAGAGATGAAGCCGACCTTGCCCTTGCCTCCGGGCAGGTTATAAACCTTGGCCGGCTGGGCGGGGTCGGCGTCCGCTGTAGGCCGCAGCGGGCCGAGCCCGGCCTCGATGATTTTACGCAGTTCGGCCGCGGGCACGTAGGCGTCGCTCGTGAGCCCGCAGTGAGGGCCGAGCGAGCGGTCAATGATGGGCATGCGCTCGATGAAGCGCACTTCGAGGTCCCGCTCGCGGGCCAGGCGCATGAACTCCATCACCTCGTCGTCGTTCACGCCGGGGACCAGGACCACGTTGATCTTGACGGGGGCAAGTCCCGCGGACCGCGCGGCCTCGATGCCGGCCATGACCGCGGCGAGGCGCGGCCGGCGGGCAAGCTCTTCGAAGCGCTCGGGCTTGAGCGTATCCATGCTCACGGTGACGCGGTGGAGCCCGGCCTTCTTCAGCTCGGCGGCGGCGCCGGCCAGGAGCACGCCGTTGGTGGTCATGGGCAGGTCGCGGACGCCCGGAATTTGCGCGAGCTTCCTGATGAGCGCGATGATGTCCATCCGCACCAGCGGCTCGCCGCCGGTGATGCGGACCTTTTCCACGCCCGAGAGCACCGCGGCCCGGGCCACCCGCTCGATCTCCTCGTAGGTCAGGATCTCCTGATGCGGGATCAGGCTGAGGCCACTGGCCGGCATGCAATAAACGCAGCGCAGGTTGCAACGGTCCGTGACCGAGACCCGCAGCGTCTTAACCCTTGCCAATGTCGTCTCCCGGCCGGACCACCCCGGCCTCCGTCACCGCGGCGAAGATGCCGCGCGTCGGCATGATGCAGTCGCCGGTCTTATAATAGATCGCGCACGGCCGGTGGCATTCCTTGCCGATCTTGGAGATGCGCAGCCGCGCCGTGCCCGCGATCAGGTCGTCGCCGATTTTCAGCGCCAATAAATCAATTCCCCGCGTGGTGATGTTCTCGGCGAACGACCCGGGCGCAAGCTCGACGGGATCGCCCGTAGCCTCGCAGCCCCCGCCGGATTTGAGCCGCTCCCTGGCCTCCTCGATGTGCTCCATCATCAGCAGGCTCACCTGCCGGTCACCGGGCGCGGCGTGAGCGTCGCCCTTCACGCCCTGCCCGGGCACGAGCTCGATCTGGGCCACGGGCTTCTTGGGCGTGCCCTTGCCCTTGCTGATGTTTACCGATACTACCTTGCCCATCACGCCACCCCCGCCATTCTACGGGCCATTCGCTTCCTGTCAATATTTTCCTGGTACACGCGGGTCATTGAGCGACAGGCCGTGTCCCAGGAGAAGAGCTCCTCGATCCTCGCCCGGCCGCGCTCGCCCATGCTTCGGCGCAGCCCGTCATTATCCAGGAGCTTGCGGATGGCGGCCGCCATTGCCGCCGGGTCGCGCGGCGGGACCAGGAACCCGGCCTTGCCGTCCTCTCCCACCACCTCCGGCAGCGCGCCGCCCCGGGTGCTCACCACGGGCAGCCCGCACGACATGGCCTCGGAGGCCGGGAACCCGAAGCCCTCGTACACCGACGCCACCACGCCGATCTCGGCCTCCTGATATTTTTTCACGAGCTCCGGGGCGGCGATCTTGCCGGTGCAGGTCACGCGGCCGGTGAGGTGCAACTTTTTCATCAGCTCTTCCATGAGCAGGTGCCGGGGCGCGCCGCCGTCAACCACCGTGAGCGTCACGTCCTTGGGCAGATGCAGCATGGCCTCCATCAGGTAGCGGGCGCCCTTCTTGCGGTCCTCGGTGTTGCCCACGAAGATCAGGCTGCGCGGCTTCTTCTTAACGGCCGGATCGGGACGGAAGGACTCGGTGTCCACTCCGTTGTACACCACCCGGATGCGCTCGCGCGCGATTCCGAACGAGCGGGACACGCTCGCCGCCGCCGCCTTCGACACCGTGATCACGTCGTCCATGAACGGCGTCACCCGCCGGTTCATGTCAATCGGATAATAGACTACCCGCTTCAGCCGGTCGTACAATCCCGGGAGCTGCTGAAAATCCGCCACCCGGTCCTCCGAAAGCGGATGATGGATCGTGGCAACCACCGGCGCCCCGAACGCCTTCATCAGGATGAGGCCGTAGGCCAGCGTCTGGTTGTCGTGGATCACGTCGAACCCGCCGCGCGCCCACCGCTCGCGCAGCAGGTTATAGGCCCGCAGCGAAAAGGCCAGCATCTCGGGGAAGAAGCCGAACCTGGTCGCCGCGAACTCGTAGAAGTTGATGGGCGTAAAGAGCGTGAGCGGGCTCGCGCCCCGGGGCATGAACTTCGTGAAGAACTTGCGGGTCGCGAACATGTTGTAATCGCCGAGCCGGACCTGCTCGCACCACGGCGTGTCCCAGGTGTAGGGCGGGCCCTGCACCAGCGTGACCTCGTGGCCCTGCCTGGCCAGGAACTTGGAGAGGTAATACACGTACACCCCCTGGCCGCCGCAGTACATGTTGCCCCGATAGCTTAACAGGCAGATCCTCATACGTTGTCCTTGGAACGATGGAATAAAGGCGATACTTCGCGTGGAACTATCTTCATCAAAGGTAACATGGCGCGGCAGGGGCGGCAAACGGGGAGCGTAGGGTTTGAGGTTTGAGGTTTGGGGTTTGAGGTTTGCGGCTTGAGGCTTGAGGATGATTGTCCGGGCCGCGCCGATTGTATAGAATGAAGACGTTCATGGAGCCCACCAAAAATTTCCGGGTTGACGCGATCATGGTCGCGGCGCTGATCGGCGTGACCGTGATCTGTTACCTGCCGTCCTTGTCCGCGCCCTGGCAGTTCGACGACTACCGGCAGATCATCGAGAACCGCGCCGTGCACGCGGGCTCCCTCTCGCTCGCGGCGCTCCGGCGGGCGGCGCTGGAAAGCCCGAACCGCGACCGGCCGCTCTCCTATATCACCTTCGCCCTGGACTTTTCCCGCGCGGGACTTACCGCGCGCGCGTATCACCTCACTAACCTCATCATCCATCTCGTCAACGCCGCGCTGGCGTTCCTGCTCCTGCGCGCACTGTTCGCGCGGGCGCCATTCAACAAGCACGTGCCCTGGCCGCGGGCCGCGGCTTTGCTGGGCGCGCTCGCCTTTGCCGCGCACCCGGTGCAGACGCAGTCGGTGACTTACGTGGTGCAGCGCATGAACCTGCTCGCGGCCCTGTTCACGCTGGCCGCGCTCCTGCTCTTCATCCGGTTCCGGGACCGCCCGCGGCAAAAGAATTCCACCGCGGCCGCCTGGTGGGCGTCCATTTTCGCGGCCATCGGGCTGGGGCTCGCCAGCAAGGAGAACGCGGTCGCGGCCGTGCCGCTCATTTTGGCGGTGGACCGGTGCGCGGCCCAGCGCGGCTTTTTCGGATGGCTCAAGTCACGGCCGTACCTGGTGGGCGGCGCGGTCGCGGCGGGCCTCGCGGCGGCCCTGTTTTACCGCGCTACGGGCGGCGCCCTGCTCGCGGGCTATGCGGGGCGTGATTTCACGATGGCGGAGCGGCTGCTTACCGAGCCGCGGGTGGTGCTGGGGTACGTGTCGCTGTGGCTGTTCCCGGCGGGGGCACGGCTGTCGCTCGAGCACGAGGTGATGACTTCCACGGGCCTGTTCGCGCCGCCGGCCACCGCGGTCGCGCTCGCGGTCCTGGCCGCGGCCACGCTTTACGCGCTGTGGCGCTCTGAGCGCGCGCCGCTCCTTTGCCTGGGCTGGCTATGGTTCGTGGGCGGGCTCGCGCTGGAGTCGTCGTTCCTCCCGCTGGAGCTGGCGTTCGAGCACCGGCTGTACCTGCCCTCTCTGGGTCTCGTCATGATGCTGACGGACCTGGCCGCGCGGGTCAGGGCCGGCCGCAAGGCCGCGGCGGTTTTAGGCGTGGCCGTCGCGCTGCTCTGGGTCAACACCTATCTGCGAAACACGGTATGGTCCGACGGCATCGGCCTGTGGCGCGACACCGTGGAGAAGGCCCCGGGCCGCTCGCGCGCCTGGTCCAACCTCGGCGCCGCCTATTACCTGGCCGATGACGACGCGCGCGCGGCCTGGGCCTGCCGCGAGGCCATCGCCCGCGACCCCGAAAACGCCGACGCCTGGCACGACCTCGGCCTCGCCCTCTACCGCCAGGCAAAGTGGGCCGAGTCCGTACAGGCCCTCACCCGCGCCGCGGCCCTCGACCCCTCGCGGCCGGAAACCATCTACCAGCGCGGCCGCGCCCGCGCCCGGCAAGGCCGCTACGCCGAGGCCGAGAGCGACATTAAACAGGCCATCTCCCTCCGCCCCTCCGACCCCGTCTACTACTACCAGCTCGGGCTCATGCAACTGGCCCAGGGCAAAAAGGACGACGGCGCCCGCTCCCTGCTCCGCGCCCGCGGGCTCACCGGGCCGGGTGATGAAAAAGTCATGAAGGATATTGACGAGGCGCTCCGGATGGCGGGGCCGAACTGAGGGCGGGGAAAAAGTTCAGGCGTCAATGCCGGGCAAATCTTGCGGGGCCGCGTCGTCATTCGTCCGGTTCTTCCTCCGCTTCAGCCCCGGTCTTGTCTTCTTCATAGCCCGGCCACTCTTTTTCGCCTTCCTGGTCGTGGACCTTGTGGAGATTGGAGGGCGAGTATCTTTTTTTTCCGTCGCGGTCCTTGGGGTCCGGCTTGGGCTCGCCGGGCACCTGTTTGCGGTCCCAGTCCCTGTCCTTCTCAAGATTGACCGCGGTCACGCTGTCGAGGGGGATGGTGATCCAGGTGGTGAGGGCCTTGAGGTACATGAAGTCATCGTCCGCGCCCAGGAGCATTCCGCGGTAGACGATGCCGTGGGCCCTGATCTCGACCTGTTTGCGGAAATACTTGCCAAACTCGTCAATCAATGGTCCACCCGAAACCGGCTTGACCGGGAAGGGCGATAAGAATTAACCGCCAAGACGCCAAGCGCGCCAAGAAAAAAATTTAATTATTGAATGTACCCGATGTCATGGAGCTGCCTCATCTTCTCCGGCGGGATCTCGGGGGGCGCCTCGGGCCCGCCGCCCTTGAGCACCCTGCTCCAGCTCGGGATGTATAGCGGCGCGCGCTCCTGGAGCGGAGCCTCGAACGCCTCGGCCAGCACCCGGCCCGGCATGTCCGCTCCCACCGGCAGCCCCATCAGCCACAGCACCGTGGGCGTGATGTCCAGGCCGCCCGCGTCGAGCTCCTTGAAGGTCTTGGCGTTTTGGCCCGAGACCAGGAACACTCCGTCGGGGACGTGGTCGGCGCTCACGTCCTGGTACGACCAGCGGATGGCGTCGAGCGGGACGGGGTCCTGGTCGGCCGGTCCCCGGAAGGCGAACCTGTTGAGCAGCGCGTCGCGGTTGACCTGGACCAGGACGTCGGGCCGGTCGGCCAGGCCCATGGGCATCATCTGCTTGTCCGGGTTGGCCTTGACCATCGTGAACAGGCGCAGGTTCTCTTCGGTGCGGAGGGATGCGAGCGCGCGGACCAGTTCGCGGCGGAAGCTCTTATAGTCCGGCTCCGGCACGATGCCCTCCGGCTCGCGCTCGGCCAGGTTGATATAGAGACCCTGCACTTGCTTGTGGAAATCGCTCCCGTTCCAGGCGCGGGTGCCGCTCCACAACATGTCCTGCCGCTGCTGGTCCGGCCTAAGCGCCCGGGCCAGCATGAGCATGGCCTCACGCCTGGCCTTTTCCTGGGCCTCGTCCCGGGCCGGAGTGAGCTTCAGCCGCACCGCCAGATAGCCCTCCACCGCCGCCGGCTCCATCATGTCCGCGCCCTCGGCCCGCCACTTCAAGGTCTCGTTCGCCAGCTCCCGGCAAACCACGAAGATGTTGTAGGCCGGGAAGGCCGGGTTGGCGCCGGCCGGGATGCCGAGCTCGCCGCGCTTCACGAGCTCGGAGAGCATGCCGTCACAGGTGGGGCCGTCATACCCGAGATAGCCCATGCGCTCGAGCAGCTGGTTCAGGTCTGGAAAGATGTTGTGCGGCTGGAACGCCGGGCCCAGCCCGTGGTCCGACAATATGATCACCGTGTAGTCGTCCGCTTCCCCCAGCAAGCCGCCCACCATCCGGTCCGTGAACTCGTACTGGGTCTCGACCACGTCGCGGTAGCGGTCCCGCTCCTCCTTCGACACCGTGAAATAATGGTCCAGACCCATGGGCCAGCGGTACTTCCAGAACCCGTGCGAGAGCACGTCAATGTTCTGGAAATACACCATCATCAGGTCCGGGTGTTCCTCGCGCAGGATTTCCAGCGCCATCACGAACACGCCGCGGTCGAGCTCGTAGGCCCGCTGCACGCGCGAGTCGCGCGCGGTCTGGATGAGCTCTTCATAAGGCGCATATTGCGGGAGGGGGACGCTCCGGAGCTTCTCCACCCACTCCGGAGGATAGACGTTCTTCTCGTCAACGTTTTCCGGCTGCGCGTTCTCCGCCACGAACACGCCGTTCTTGACCTTCTCCGCGGGGCTCGCCGCGTACCAGTTGACCACGCCCACGCTCCGGCCCGCCCACGAGGCCATCTGCCACAGCGCGGGCGAGAGCCGGAAACGGCTGGTCATGGTCACCTCCCGGTACTGGAACGGCAGCTTGGCAAGGAAGTTGTCAATGCCGTGCGCCGACGGCGGCTGCCCCGTCGCCATGCTGGTCCAGATCGCCGGCGAGATCAGCGGCTTTGCCGCGCGGCTCATCCCGTGCGTGCTCCGGGCGAGCAGCCGGGCGAACGTCGGCATCCTGCCCTCGTTGATCAGCGGCAGCGCCACGTCCCAGGTCATCCCGTCCAGCCCGATGATCAGCACCTGGTTCCGGTTCTCCTTGATGCTCCGCTCGATGGCGGGGTCGCCGGGGGACAGCACCGCAGCCTCGGGCGGGGGCCGGAGGTAGAGCCAATAAAAAAATCCGGCGATGATGATGAGGCCGAGAATTATCTCAACCGCCACTCTGCGTCTCATTTTGTTTTCCCATATCCTCTCCCGCGGGCCACTCGATCTTGAGCCGCAGCAGGAAGAACGCGGCGGCCAGGGCCGCGAGCATCAGCGCACCGACGATGATTATCGCCGTCCGGATGTCGGCCTTCATGACCGCGATGGCCACGGCCCCGAGTACGAGGCTCGCGCCGCAGTGCAGGCCGAGCGTCAGGCGCTTCCCGAGGCCGACTTGCTCCAGCCGCTTGGCCACGTGGTCCGGCGACCCGTAATACACGGGCACACCCCGCCGCCAGCGGGCCGCCATGGTCAGACCCAGCTCGAAGCAGGGCACGCCCAGGATGATGATCGGGCACGCCACGGCCAGGTCGTTGGCCGCTGTATAGCTCCCGATCATGGCCAGCGAAGCGAGCGACAGGCCGAGCAACAGGCTCCCGGCGTCGCCCAGGTAAATCCGCGCCGTGGGCAGCGGAGCGTTGTAGCGTAAAAAACCCAGTGTCCCCCCGAACAGCGCCGCCGTGAACAGCGCCGCCTGCGGACGCCCGTTCAGCCACGCCACCAGAAACAGCGCCGGGCAGCAACACGCCGCCACCCCCGCCGCCAGCCCGTCCTCGATGTCCAGGAAGTTCAGCGCGTTCGCCACCCCGATCAGCCACACCGCCGAAAGACCCCAGCTCAAAAGCGGCAGGTCGCCCGGCCATCTCACGTCCTCGAAAATAGTGAGCTCCAGCACGATCCCGCCCTTGATCAGCGCCACCGCCGCGACCACCTGGCCGAACAGCTTCATCCCCGGAGTCATCACCCCGAAATCATCAATCAGACCCACCATCAGGATGATCGTGGTCCCCAACAGGATCCCCAGCATCATGTTGTTGAAATCCACCGCCACCGTGAGCGCCACCAGCATCGCGATGTAAATCGCCACGCCCCCGAGGTACGGCACCGGCTCCTCATGGAACCGGAGCCTCCCGTCCGGCTTCGCCACCATGCCGAGCTTCAGCGCCGCCTCCCGCGCCAGCGGCGTGACGTAGAGCCCGACCCCCAGCGCCAACAGGCACGTGAGCCCGCTCAGCAATCCGAGATTGAATAATTTCGGCATACTAAGTCCCGATCAGACGGCGCGCCCGTTCATGCTATCTTGCCATAGTTGGAAAAGCAACAGCGAAAAGAGCTGGTGCCCCTGGTCCTCACGGCCCGAAAGGTGCTCCCGGATCAGCTCCTGCACCGGACCCGGCTGAAATACCCCCTGCCGCCGCAGCCGGTCCTCATGAAGAAGGTCAAGCATCATCTCCTTGAGCTCGCGCCGAAACCAGGCGTCCAGCGGAAGCGCGAACCCGTACTTCTTGCGCTTGATGATCTCAGCGGGCACCATCGGGGCCACCGCTTTTTTAAAGATGACTTTGCGCCGCCAAAGTCCCGCCTTCTCCCGGGCCGGAATGCGCAGCGCGAGCTCCACCAGCCGGTAATCCAGGTACGGCACCCGGCATTCCAGCCCCGCCGCCATGCTCGCCCGGTCCACCTTGGTCAAGAGGTCGTCGGGAAGCCAGGTGCCAAGGTCCGCCCGCAGCGTGCGGTCCAGGTCGAACGCATCGGTCTGACCCTCGAAAGCCCAGGCGAACGCCTCCTCCACCATCTCCCGGCCCCCGCTCTCCGGGCCCAGCAGCTCGTCCGCGGCCTCCGGCGGTATCACCGGCAGCCACGCCAGGTGCCGCTTCACCGGCGTGCCCGCGCCGAGAGCCGCCAGCGCCTTCCGCACCCGCCGCATCCGGGGCAGACGCGACGCCGGCAGCTCGAACAGCAGGCGCCGCGCGAGAGCCGGAATGGGCCGGTAGAACCGGGCCAGCGAGCCCAGGGCATAACGCTGGTAGCCCGCGAACAGCTCGTCGCCGCCCTCCCCGGACAGGCACACGGTCACGCTCTCCCGCGCGAACCGCGACACCAGGTAAGTCGGGATCACCGCCGGGTCCGAGATCAGGTCGTCCAGACGCGCCACCACCGCGGGCAGAGCGTCGAGCGCGTCCCGGGCCGTCACCGTGAGCCGGTGGTGCTCCGTCTCATACCGGCGCGCCGCGAGCTCCGCCCACCTGGTCTCGTTAACGCAGCCCGCCCCCAGCTCCGCCCGGAAATCCACCGAGAACGTCTTCAGCCCCGCGCCCTTGTGCCGGCGCATCGCCGCCACCAGCGCCGTCGAGTCAATCCCGCCCGACAAAAAAGCCCCCAACGGAACGTCCGCGATCAAGCGCAGCCGCACCGCGTCATCCAAAAGCTCCCGGATGCCTTCCTCCGCCTCCCGGCCCGCGAGCGGCGCCCCGCCCTCCGGAAGACGCCAGTAACAATCCTCCTTCACCCCGGACCGGTCAACGATGAGCCGCCGCCCCGGACCAAGCTCCCTCACCCCCCGGAACATGGTCCGCGGAGACGGCGCGTACTGGATCGTGAGAAATGCCCACAGCGAAGCCCGATCCAGCGACGGCCGCGCCCCGAGCGCCCGCAGCACCGGACCCAGCTCCGAGGCGAAAATAAACCGCGGGCCCTCCTCCGCGTAGTACAGAGGCTTGATGCCCAGCCGGTCGCGCGCCAGGAACAGCCGCCGCCTCTTCCCGTCCCACACCGCGAACGCGAACATGCCGTTGAACTTGTTGACGCAATCCGGCCCGTCCTCCTCGTACTGGTGGATGATGGTCTCGGTGTCCGAGAGCGTCTTGAACTCGTGGCCCCGCGCGATCAGGTCCTCCCGAAGCTCCATGAAGTTGTAAATCTCTCCGTTGAACACCACCCATATGGTCCCGTCCTCGTTCGCCATCGGCTGTCTTCCGCCCGGCAAATCAATGATCGAGAGCCGCCGCTGCCCCAGCCGCAGAAACGGCGGGTCCGTCCTGTAAAACCCCTCGTCGTCCGGGCCCCGGTGCATGAGCATCCGGGTCATCGCCCGGATCGTCTCTTCATTAACCGGCCCGCCGTCGCGCCGATACTCTCCGCAAATCCCGCACATGGCCTAGAAGCTATCATAGGATGGGAGGGGGGACAATCAATCCGCCCGCGGCATGACGATCGCAAGATGCCTCGGGGATTGCCCTCCGCGGGGCCGGAAACGGCCCCCGCTTGGCTCTAGTGTTGACACGGCGCTAATCATGATAATAAGATGAAAGGAACGACCCAGGAGGCCCGGCATGGAAAATATCGAGATATTCAAGAAGATCGCCCTGTTCAAGGAGCTCAACAACACGGAGCTGATCAAGATCGCCAACCTCACCCAGAAGGTCAGCTTCAACGCCGGCGACGTCGTCTTCAAGCGGGGCGAGGCCGGCGATGCGCTCTACCTGATCCGGGAGGGAGAGGTCGAGGTCCTGGCCCCGTCGCCCGAGGCCGAGGAGGTGGAGGACGTGGTGGCGGTGCTCAAGCCGGGCGAGCTCTTCGGCGAGATGGCGCTGGTCGAGGGCGAGCCGCGCTCCGCCACCGTCCGCGCTAAGGGCCCCGCCAAGCTGATCCGCGTCAAGAAGGAGTACTTCGACGACATGATGAGGCAGGAGCACGCCATCGCCTTGAAGATTTACAAAAGATTGACCATCATATTGTCGCACCGGCTGCGGGAGACCACCGAGCGCTTCGCCATCGCCAACCAGATCATCCGCATGACCAGCAAGAAAAGATAGGGGAGCGGAGCACGGCCATGACTCGGGTGTTCGGCATAGATTTCGGGACCACCAACTCCTCCGTGGCCTACCTGGAGCAGGGCAAGCCCCGCGTGGTGCTGGACAAGGAACGCTACAAGCTCGTGCCCTCCGTGGTCTATTTCTACGAGAAGGCCGACAACGTCCGCGTCATGGTCGGCCGCGCCGCCAAGTCCAAGTACGTGGAAAACCCCTTCTGCACCATCCACTCCATCAAGCGCTTCATCGGCAAGAGCTTCGACTCCGAGGACGTGAAGGTGGCCCAGGACAAGTACTACTACATCATTGACCGCGACCCCCAGGCCAAGAGCCACGAGATGGACATCCTGGTACGCATCAACGAGCTCGACCTCGGCGCCACCCCCGTGGACATCGCCGCCTACATCTTCCGCTACCTCAAGCAAATGGCCGAGAACTTTTCCAAGGAGCCCATGGAGGACGTGGTCATCACCATGCCCACCTCCCAGAAGACCCGCTACTCCACCGCCATCAAGCAGCTCTGCGAGAAGATCGGGGTGAACCTCGTCGGGACCCTCGACGAGACCATGGCCTCCGCCTACGCCTTCGGATACATGAACAAGGGAGAGCACACCATCGCCGTCTATGACCTCGGCGGAGGAACCTTTGACTTCTCCGTGCTGCGCCGCGTCCCCGGCGGATACGAGGAGCTCGCCACCCTGGGCGACAACTGGCTCGGCGGAGACGACTTCGACCACGCCGTCGTCCAGTACCTGCTCAAGTACTTCCAGATCTCCACCAAGAACCGCTCCTTTCCCGGCGGCAACCGCTACAAGGACGGCATCCTGATCACCGACAAGGACGTGCTCCGCGCCATCAAGACCGAGGCCGAAAAATCCAAGATCGCGCTCTCCGAGACCCAGCAGACCCTGATCCACGTCTCCCAGGTCATCAAGGAGATAGACCCCAAGTCCGACATGGACGTCAAGCTCTCCAGAGACCTCCTCGAATACCTCGAATCCGAGCTCATCGAGCGGACCATCACCCTCGCCCTCGACACCATCGAGAACGCCAGGACCCTCGACCCCAAGGTCAAGCTCGACGCCCTGCTCCTCGTCGGCGGACAGGCCCGAATGCCAAAGATCAAGCACCGACTCCAGCAGGTCTTCGGAGACATCATCTACGACCAGATCCTCCCCGAAGAAGGCGTCGCCATCGGCGCCGCCATCTACGGGCACCTCCTCGCCGCCGCCAAGCAAAAGGGGGGAGCGGCGATCGGGGCGTGAGGCCTGAGGCTGGGGGCTTGAGACGGGAGGCCGCCTTTAGGTCTGCCCCAAGCCTCAAGCCTCAAGCCCCGGCCCGGGATCGCGGAACCGATCAACGGCAAGCCGGCCGGAAAGGAAATGGCTGCATGACCGATTGGAAAATAGCCAGCTTCAACGCCAACTCCATCCGGGCCCGCTTGCCCATCGTCCTCGACTGGCTCCTCAAGAACCAGCCCGACGTACTCTGTCTCCAGGAAACCAAGGTCCAGGACAAGGAGTTCCCCAAAGAGGCCTTCCGCCAAGCCGGATACCACGCCGCCTTCCGCGGCGAAAAGGCCTATAACGGAGTCGCCATCATCAGCCAGTCCGCACCCGAAACCGTAACCTATGGCCTCGGCGGTCAAAAGGACGCCGACGAGACCAGGCTCATCGCCGCCGTTATTGACGGAATCCCCGTGGTCAACACCTATGTCCCGCAGGGCCGCGACGCCGAGTCGGAATACTTCCAGTACAAGCTCAAATGGTTCGACCGCCTCCTCGCCTTTTTCAAGAAGAATTACTCGCCCGAGAGGCCCCTGGTCTGGATCGGCGACGTCAACGTCGCGCCGGACGACATTGACGTCCACGACCCCAAGGGCCTGCGCGGCCACGTGGACTTCCACCCCGAGGTCCAGAAGAAGCTCCAGAAAATCATGGCCTGGGGATTCATTGACGTGTTCAGGAAGCACCAGCCCGGACCCGGCCAATATTCCTTCTGGGACTACCGGGTCAAGGCAGCGCTCGACCGCGGCATCGGATGGAGGGTGGACCACATCATGGCCACCCCTCCCATGGCCGCGCTCTCTAAAGACGCCTGGATTGATCCCGAGCCCCGACGCGCGCCCAAACCCTCCGACCACACCCCCATCGTGGCGGAGTTCCGAATTTAAGAGGGGCTTGAGGCTTGGGGCTTGAGGTTTGAGACGGTCTTCCTCAAGCCCCAAGCCTCAAGCCCCAAGCCTTGTGACTTGGCAAGGGAGAAACATTTGGCCAACGACTGGAACATGATCATCGCCGAGGGCCCCGAGGCCTGGAACGCCCGCCGCGAGCAAAACCCCGGCGAGATCCCCGACCTCCGCGGCGCCGACCTCCACGGCCGCGACCTCGCCGGCATCAACTTCGAGGACACCGCCCTCTCCGGCGCCAACCTCGCCGGATGCGACCTCACCCTCGCCAACCTGGCCGACGCATCCCTCGATTCCGCCAACCTCGCCGAGAGCATCCTCCATAAATGCAACCTCCAGAGCGCCGACCTGATGGGCGCAAACCTCCTCGGCGCCGACCTCAGCGACTCCCAGCTCTCCGGCATCCACTTGAAGGGCGCCAACCTCGGCTCCGCCCGCCTCCACCGCGCCGTGCTCGGAGAGGCCGCATCCCGCCATGGCTGCACCGTGCCCCCCGCCGTCATACCCATCGCGCTGGCCGAAAAGGCCGACCTCCACGAGGTCATGGGAAACGGAGTGGACTTCAACAACTCGAGCCTCGTCCAGGCCAACCTCGAAAACTCCCGCTTCCGCGGCGCCAACTTCACCGGCTCCGAACTCAAGGGCGCACGCCTCGTCAACGCCGACCTCGAAGAGGCCAACTTGACCGGGGCGCTGCTCGCCTATGCCGACCTCCGCGGCGCCCGGCTCGCCCGCGCCGTGCTGCTGCGCGCCGACCTCTATATGGCATGGATCGAAAACGCCGACCTCGCCGGCGCCGACCTCGCCGAGGCCGACCTCTTCGCCGCCCGCGTCCGCGATTGCGACTTCCGCGGCGCCAAATTCACCGGCGCCAACCTCTTCAACGTCGCCTTCCGCAACTGCTCCTTTATCGGCGCCGACTTCGCACGCGCCAACCTCCGCCGCGCATCCTTCCCCGGCTCCCGCATGAAGGAAGAAAAGGGACTCAGATGAAAAACGGACAGCCCTTGAGCCCAACACAATGGAAGGCCCTCCTCATCCTCGGCGCCGAGCAGTGGAACCAGTACCGCGAGGAACACCCGGATGAAAAGCCCGACCTCGCCGGCAAGGACCTGTCCACCGAAAACATGGCCGGCTTCAACTTCAAAAACGCCAACCTCGAAAACGCCAACCTCGCCATGGCCGACCTCTCCAGCGCCAACCTCGCCGGCGCACGCCTCCGAAACGCCAACCTCTCCCGGGCCGACCTCGCCGGAGCCAACCTCAAAGCCGCCGACCTCGCCGGAGCCAACTTCTACGCCGCATACCTCATCGGCGCCGCCATGGACCCCGCTGGAATCATTGACGCCAACCTCTTCGCCGCCAGGCGCCAAAACCAATAAGCCTTGCTCACCGCAGACTCAGAAAAAAGGATCGAGCAGCGAGAAGCGAGGATCGAGGGGGACCGCGAAATTTCCTCGATTCCCGCTCCTCGATCCTCGCTCCTTTCCAAGACTTCCGGCCGCCGCGCACCATGAGGAGCTGTCCTGAATCCTGGGCCACGGACCGCTCCCGCCGCGATTTTTGAAAAAGCCGCCCCAGCCTTTTCCGTTACTTGCATTCCCCCGCTCCACTTAGCCTGGCCCAATTCAGCCCCTCCGCGGCCTGACATCAGGCCTCCCGCGGCCCAACGCCCGGCCTCCCGCGTCCTGACATCCGGCCTCCCGCGGCCCAAGATCCGGACCACCCACGTCCGAACTTCAGGCCACGGAACAGGCCACGGAAAATACGTAAAGGGCATAAGGCTTGAGGCCGGCGGATTGCGGTTGCGAAAATGGCGGAACCCGAGCCGCAAGCCCTCATCTCCATAAGACCACGCGGCTTTTTGTAGAGTATCGCTATCCAAGACCCTCCCCCCCTTTTTTTCACAAGCGCCGAACCCCCCCAAAGCCCCTCCTATACTTCGTAAATTGGTCGCACCCCATCATGTAAAATTTTCCGGTTTCAGACGCTTGATTGCCAAGGGCCGGTCTGATACCCTTTGCAGGTCCATGGCGCAAGGGCGGGTCAGAGCTTCAGTTTTCAGTTAATCACGAGATGATACAAGTGTTGAGCGCCCCGAGATTAACTGAAAACTGAAGCTCTGACCCTGAAAGCAGGCTGTCGCCTCGCGGCATCACGAACTGTCCGGGAGAATAGCGGATGAAACGCGGAATCATGGGTTTTGCGGCGCTGTTGCTGATGGCCGGAGCGGCGCTGGCGCGCGTGCCGGAGGGGGACCTGCTGGACGGGGTGAGCCCGGGGGCGGACGGAAGGATTGACGTGGCCGCGGTGTTCGCGCACCCGGACGACGAGAGCTTCTATGTGGGCGGCACGCTCATCAAGCTTAAAGAAGACCCGCGGGTGAGGCTCCATATCCTGTGCCTGACCATCGGCGACCAGGACCGGGCCAAGGACAAGCTGGGCATCCCGCCGGAGCGGCTGGGCGAGATCCGGGTCAAGGAGCTGATGGCCGCGGGGAACGCCCTGGGCGCGGACGAGGTGATCGAGGCGGGCTACCCGGACCAGGGGCTGGAGAGCGCGGATTACGCGGAGGTGACGGCGCGGGTGGCGTCGTTTCTGGAGACGGCCGGAGCGGAGATCGTGATCACCCACGACCCCTACGGCATCTCCGGCCATCCCGACCACGTCACCTGCTCCAAGGCCGCCACCGAGGCCTTCAAAAAAAGCCCGGCCCAGCGCCTCTATTACGTCACCATGCCGCCCGCCCGCTACACCGTCAACTCCTGGTTCAGCCTCCTGCGCCGCGAAGCCCCCCGCGCCGTCCCCACCATCCGCGTCAACATCCGCGCCGAAAAGCAACTCAAAAAGCTCGCGCTCTACTCCCACGCCTCCCAGAAAAGCTTCTCCTTCTGGAACGGGCTGGCAATGTACGAGGACCTGATCTATAACCATGAGTACTTCGCGGAGGCGGGGGAGAAATAGTGCATGAGCAACAGGGCAACTACCCGGCAGAACTTCCAGAGCGTGCTTGTACTTGCTTTAGCCTCTGTAGGGTCTTTAAAATATGGGGATTGTTTTCATCATCATAGTTCCGTCGAAAAATTGCTAATGCCCGTATAAGTATCTCCTCGGCCTCTTTATTATTCCCTCTTGCCCACTCAAGCATGGCTAAATTGCCGAGAACTAGAGCCAAATTGGGGTGCTCTGCTCCCAGAGATTTCTCGAAAATTGCTAACGCCCTTCGCATTAGCGGCTCAGCCTCATCCAAACGTTTAGTCTCAATGAGCAGGTGGCCCAGGTTGTTTAGCGCGATGGCAACAAATGGATGTCCAATTCCATATAAATGTTGCCAAATTTCCAATGCCTTCCGCAGCATCGGTTCTGCCTCCGCAAGATTGTTAGCATCTTGCAGCAAGCTTGCCAAATTATTTAGCCGTGTGGCGACGCTGGGGTGGTTTGATCCAAATGAGCGTTCATCAATCTCCAATGCTTTTCTCATGAGCGGTTCGGCTTCATCAAATCGTTTGGATCGTTTAATTAAATGAGCCAAGTTTCCAAGAACTGCCGCTACCTTTGGATGATCTGGCCCAAACGAACGCTCCAAAATCGCCAGCGACTTTCGCAAGAGCTGCTCTGCTTCGGCTGTACGCTCAGTTGCCTGAAGCAACCCTGCCAAATTTGCAAGTTCAATAGCCACATTCGGGTTTTCTGGTCCAAGTAAACGCTCATCAATGTCCAATGCTTCACGCATATAATTTTCGGACTCATCCAACCGATTGATAGCACGAAGCAACAGGGCCAAGTTGTTTAGTGAAGATGCATATTCTTTTGATTCAGATCCATAGTTAGTTCTATTCCTATCCATTAGATCCTGGAGAATGGGTTCGGCTTTTTTATATTCGCCCATAACATAATAGGTTTCTGCTGCGGCTTCCTTAAGCCTGATCTCTGTGCGTGGGTCCTTTTTTTCAGGAGGGAGTCTTCCATATTCGGTAAGGAGAGTTTCGATTAGGGAAATACGGTCACGTTTTTCTTTCAGGGGGAGGCCTGCAATTCCTTCCAGCCCCAAAGTATTTATAGCGGCGAGCATCTCGATCCGCTCTTGATCCGTTTCCGCGAAGAAGAATACCCCGGAGCGGGCGGAAAAGAAGTCGGGGGAGGCGTGGAAGATGGAGGCGAGGGCGTGCTCGGGGAGCCAGAGGATGAGGGGCCGGTTGATGATGGTGGGGAAGAGGTCGCGGGTGATGTTGAGGTTCATGACGAAGTCGGAGTTCTCGCCTTTCCTTCCGCCGGGGAGCCAGGCTTCGATGCCGTAGATCATTACGGGTCCTGAAGGCGATTGGGTCCCGGGATAGCGCATCTCGAAAAAGCGGAAGAGGTTGGGTATGGGGTCGGAGAGCCTGATCTCGTCAAAGATCGTTCCGGGGAGCCGGTCTTTTATTTCCTTGATAAGCCGGTCGCGCAGAGTGTTCTGGTTGCAGACTGCGAACAAGAGGGCATAGGAGTCGGCGTAGCGGATGGAGCGGACCAGGGCGGAGAGGGACAGGTCGTTGTCGGCGGCCGGGTTGAACGGGTCGAACGGCTCGGGCGTATCAGCCACCTGGCTCATGGCGACTTGATCGCGGCCTTTGGTTTCTTCTTACGCTTGACCGCGTCCTTGAAGGTCCTGAGCTCCCGGATGATGGGGTGGACCGCGTACCAGGGGACGGGGGAATTGAAGGCGTCATCCTGGTCGCCGTTTCTGTATTCCAAGATGCACAGCGAATGCAGCATGGTCTTGATCTCGGGGTCCGAAATGTCAATATTCTTTTCGGACGATTTTTCCAGAGCGGCCAGCTTGGGCCAATAACTTTTAGGAAGGCGGCTGTAAATGGATACGGTCTCGCTGATCGCGCGTTGGGCGACTTCCAGGGTAATCGGCGGTTGATCGGTATGCACGGAAGACTCGCGCAGGAACATGAGCAATTGCCGGGTGTTCCCGCCGGAGTACCGGAAAAGGAATTTCAAGGCATCTTCTTTGATAATGGAAGTCAACTCCGCCCCTTGACCGACTCGGCGCTTGATCAGCTCGCGTAAAGTATCATATCCCTTATCGTAAGCAGAATTGGGAGCGCGTTTGTGGAAGACCTTTATCATGGGGAGGACAAAGGGGGTTGTGCCGTACTTGGCCAGAAGCTCGGGGCCGTCGGATAATACAAGAGGCAGCGGCACGGTGTATACAACGTGCGCGCCTAGGCCCGTGAGCTGGGGCGATCTGTTAATGAACAACTCGCGATGCGATTCATATCCTTCATTGATCTTCTCAATACGTTGAATTTTTTCGAGATTGTCTATGATCAGAATAAAATCGCTATAGTTTTTCTTCTTGACCTCGCTCCGAGCTTTTTCGAAAAAGAGTCTGATCTGATCCCTTAGGCTAGAAAGCCTCGTTTCGAGAGCCTTCCTCACTTTATCCCGGGCTTCCGGATCGCGCTTCAGGAGCTTAATGTTAGCCGTCACCTTGGAAAAAGAAAAGGAACCATCTTCAAGAGCGACTTCACGGAAAAGGATGCCTTTTATTTCGTCCCACTTCTTTAAGAAATAGCTGTCTTGAAGGCCAATGCCAGCCTGCTCTAGTTCAAACGCAACCTGGGAAACAAGCGCCAGTAGTATGTCTGATGGTACCACGTTGTACTCATCAAGGAATTCCCCGGCATCAATTATGATGGGGAAACAGGGTTGGCTTCCGGCGGCGGGCTTTTTCAGCTCCTCCGCCAGGTGGTGAAGCTCACTGGACTTGCCGCAACCGACGTGACCGGAGAAAAGGAAGCAAAGAAAATCTTTTTCGATGCTGCGCAGGCTGTTGGAAAATTCAAAGGTGAGATCGCAGCTTCCGCGGGCCGGGTTCGATGATACGAAATATTCATGAGACGCCGGCTCCAAGGGATTGCAGGCATTATATAATTTTTTCAAAATATCAGCCATTTAAGCGCCTCATCTCCTCGTTGGTTGCGTTCTTTTGATCCTGATTGCATAAGCCGGTCAATTAATATCATTAAGGAGTTTTGAATAAATGTCAACTTTTCAGGCCAGCACGGCAAAGGAGTGTCCCTTGCCTCATGCTTGCGCGTTATTTTTCCACCAGCGCCAGGGCCTGTTTGGCCTTGGGGTGGCCGGGGACGATGCGGAGGACTTGCTTGAAGGTGGCGATGGCGGCGTCGTTGTTTCCTTTCCAGACCTGGATGCGTCCGAGGAGGAGGAGCGCGTCCACGCTGTTGGGGTCAAGGGAGATGGCCCAGGAGATGTCCTCCTCGGCGCGGACGCGGTCCATGGTTTTGAGGAAGCGGATGCGGGCGAGGTTGTAGCGGATGGCGGGGTCGGCGGGGTCAATCTCGGAGGCCTTGACCAGGGCCATTACGGCTTCGGGGAACTTTTTTTGTTTTTCGAGGGTTTCGGCGTCCCGCTTGAGTCCGTCGAGCACGTTTTGATTGATGATCTGCTTGGCCCGTTCGAGTCCTTCCTTGTATTCGGGGCGGTCGGGGTCCATGCCGACGGCGAGCTTGAAGTTGAGGTCGGCGGTCTGGTAGTCGCCGGACTTGAAGGCCTCGACGGCGGTCTGGTAGAAGCTCCAGCCGAGCGGCTTCTGCGATTCCTTTTTGGCCTTGCCTTTGGTCTTTTCGGGGGGCCGGTCGCCGAAGAGCCGGGACAGGGCCTCGTCCTCCTCGCTCTCGGCGGCGCCGGTGAACTCGGGGATGGTGCGGTCGTAGAGGCGGCGTCGCTTCTTGTTGTGGAGCGTCTCATAAGCGGTGGTGAGGGTCTCGAAGATTTCGGCGAGGACCTCGAGGACGCGCTGGTCCTTCACCTCGCGGTGGCGGTCGGGGTGGTAGTCGGAGACCAGCTCGAAGTAGACGCGGCGGATCCGGGAGCGGGCGGCGTCGGGGGTGAGGCCCAGCATCCGGTAGAAGTTCTTTTCCCGGAGCGATTCGAGATAGGCCAGGAGCCGGGGGAGCTCGAAGCGTCCGGGCTCGGGCGGGGGCGGCGGTTCGGGGGCTCCGTCCTCGATGATGTCGTGGGGGAAATCAATGATGCCCTCGGGCATGGGCACGGGCCCCGGGGGCGGCCCGAGGTCTGGTTCCGGGGCGGCGGCGGGCTCGCGGAGCAGGGTGACGATGCCCTTGGATGCGAGGGCCGTGAGCACGGACTCGAGCTGGGCGGGTTCGAGGTCGGTGGCGGCGGCGAGGTTTTCCATGGTCTCGGGCTCTCCGGAGACGGCGAGCGCGATCAGGACCTTGCGCTCCAGCGGGCCCATGGCCAACCGGTAACGGTCGTTGGGGCCGCCTTTGAATAAAAACAGCGGCACGGGAACGGATAGGATGTCCTCGGTGTCAATGGCCATTTTTCTCAGCGCTGAAAGCGCGAACTTCGTTAACCCAGGGCGGAAGCCCTGGGTATAATGCGACCAGTGCGGTCTTTAGCGCTGTAAGCGCGGCCCAGCATGGTCTTAGGCCGCTCTTTCAGAGCTTGATGGTTATCCTGAGCTCTCTCCCAGGGCTTCCGCCCTGGGTTAACGAAGCACGCCCCTGCGGGGCTTTAAGCATTTGGGTAACGGTCTCTACAGTTTCGCCCCCTCGACGGTGATTTCCTTTTGGACATTGGTTTTGAGGTCCTTGGCGGAGACGGTGAAGAGTCCGCTCTGGTCAATGTTGAAGGTGACGATGATCTGGGGGAGGCCGCGGGCGGCGGTTTCGATTCCGCGGAGGGAGAACTCTCCAAGGAGGACGATGTTTTTGACGTACTGTCCCTCTCCCTGGTAGATGGAGATACGGATGGCCTCCTGGTTGTCCATGGCGGTGGTGAAGACCTGGGAGAGCTTGGCGGGGAGCTTGGTGTTACGGGGGATGATGGGGACGAAGAGGCCGGCCATATCGGAGATTCCGACGGACTGGGAGACGACGTCAATCAGGAGCGGGGCCTTTCCCTTGAGTGCGGGGAGGAGCGGCGCGGCCTGCTTGACGCCTTCGGCGGCGCCGGCGGGCTCTTCGGCGGGCTCTTCGGCGGGAGCCATGGCGATGGGCTCGTCGGCCGCGTCTTGCTCGTGGCTCCACTCGGTTCCGGGGTGTCCGGGCGAGGGGAGGCGCGGGGGCGGCGCGGCGACCGGGGGCATGGGTCCCTCGGCTTTTGGTCCCGCGGCCTTGCGCCGGAGTGACGGCGGCGGGGCCAGGGCGATCTCCTCGCCTTCGAGGCTGGCGGCGTGGATGGCGGCGCCGATGGCCACGGCGAGGTCAGGGTCCACGGAGTAATCGGCGGGGCGGCCCAGGAATTCCTCGATCATGCGGCGGACGATGGGCAGGCGGGTCATGCCGCCGACCAGGATGATGTTGTCGAGCTCGTCCTTTTCCAGGTCGGCGTCGGCGATGGTCCGCTCAAAGGTCTCGATGGTGTTCTTGACCAGGTCCTCCACCATGCCCTCGAAATGGGAGCGGGTGATGCGGTAGTCCACGTCGGCGTTGCGGTCCATGTCCGGGCAGATGGCGGGGATGAAGATGCGGGTGGACTCCTTGGTGGAGAGCTCGATCTTGGCGTTCTCGGCGGCGTTCTTGAGTCGCTGGTGGGCCATCTTGTCGTTGAGGATGTTGATCTGGTAGTGGGACTTGAACATCTTGACCACGTAGTTGACGAGGCGCTCGTCGAAGTCCTCCCCGCCGAGCCAGGAATCGCCGCGGGTGGCCAGGACCTCGTAGACGCCCTTGCCAATGGCCAGGATGGAGACGTCAAAGGTGCCGCCGCCCAGATCGTAGATGGCGACGGTGGACTCGGCGTCCTTGTCATAGCCCCAGGCCAGGGCGGAGGCGGTGGGCTCGTTGACGAGGCGGATGATCTCCAGGCCGATGTTCTCTCCGGCCTGCTTGGTGGCCTTGCGTTGGAGGTCGTTGAAGGACGCGGGCACCGTGATCACGGCCTTCTTGGGCTCCTCGCCGGTGAAGTTGGCGGAGAGGCGGGAGACGTACTTGAGGATCAGGGACGCGACCTTGATGGGAGAGAAGAACTTTTCGCGGCCCTGGACCGCGACGCCGCCCTTGTCGGAGGCGACGATGCGGTACGACAGTTTTTCCAGGCACTCCTGGACGTGGGGGTCCTTGTAGGCGCGGCCGATCAGGCGCTTGGTGGCCCAGATGGTGTTGTAGGGATCGGCGATGGCCTCGATCTTGGCGTTCTCGCCCACGGTGATCCTGCCGTCATCCATGACGTAGATGTAACTGGGCGTGACCTTGCTGCCGCGCACCGCGGGAATGACCACGGGCTTGCCCTCCCGCACCAGCGCCACGCTGGTGGTGGACGTGCCCAAGTCTATGCCGAGAATTCTTGACATGGCGCGTTGTCCTTCTTTGCTCCAATCAGGCGGGCCGGCAAATCCGCGCCGGCCCCGCCCGTCATCAAAACATACCGAATCGTCTCGATGAAGTCAATCCCCGATATCGGCCCGGCGCTCCGAGCAGGTGTTCATGCGGCCGGCGGCGACGCCCAATCATGAAAGGTTCTTCACCTTCCAGAGTGGATCCGAAAAATTTCATTGGAGGGGAACGGCGGGCGCGTAGAGCGCAGGGCGTGAAAGACCGCTGCTTTGGCGCTGATTTGATTTACGCCCTTCGCCCTTCGCTCTACGCTATCCACGGTCCGCGCCGCACATATTATCCATTCTCCATTGCGAAGAACCTCATGGAAAAGGATCGAGGGGCGGGGGGTCGGAAAATTCCCTCGATCCTCGTTCCTCGATTCCCGTCCCTTGCGTCCTCGTCATGCGCCGCTTTTTAACCGCCGACGGCGGCGGGCCGCAAGGCGGGACTCACGGGCCAGGGCGCGCTTGAGCAGACGGACGGCGCGGCCCAAGCGGCGGTTCACGGTGGCGCGGTGAATATTGAGCGAGCGGCTGATCTCGCCCACGGTGCGGCCGTCATGGAAGTGCAGCACAAAAACCTGGAGCGCGGGAACGGGCAGAGCATCGAGGAACGGCCCCAGCTGGTCCCACATCCACGGATAGTCCGGGAGCAGGTCCGGCCACGAGACCTTGACCTCCTCGGCCACCAGGGCGAGGTCGCCGGGCTCGAGGCAGATCTCGCGCTGATATGTTTCCCGCGACTTCAAGTGGGCCTCGAGCTTTTGGCAGATCTCCACGCACGATTCGCGGCGCGCGCATTTTCGGCAATACATGGTCAGGCCTCCCGGCCGCGGCGGGGCTCCCCGTCCTCAAACAAACAGTTTGATCGGCGGGTAAAAAAATAGTCGAGCGGGACGTCGAAGAGCTCGGACAGGGCGAGCAGCGACTCGATGGAGGGTCTGGCGGCGCCGCGCTCCCAGTGGCAGATGGCGGACCGGGTGATCTTGCGCCCGGAGCGGAGCTCGAGCATCCGGGCCGTCATTTCCATGGAATAGCCTTTTAATTTACGAATGTTACGTAACTTGTAGCGGTCAAAGACCTTCATCTAACACCCCCTTTTTCCCTCTCTGATATATTGGACCCCAAGGCCGCCAAAAGTGCGGCCGCGACCACCGAGAAATTTTCATGATTTTTCTCTTGACAACCATCGCGGGCTATAGTAAACTAACAGTTAGTTAATTGTCAAGGGAAAAATGAAGGGCGCGGATAAAAAATGTAGAGAGAGAATAAACCGGGTCAAGGGGGTGTGCGGGGAAGGCCGCGGGGACACCACGGATGGGGGCGGGAGTGGGGCGGTCTTGGCGCCTTGGCGTAGGATTTCGGCATGCTGCCGACTGACGGGAGGGAGATGAGATGGGCGGAGGGTTCAAGGAGGTTTTGGCGCGGCGTCTCAAAGAGCGGGGGTGGACTTACGAGGACCTGGCGCGAAAGGTCGGGGTGACGGGGGTGTACATTTCAAAGATCGTGCAGGGGAAGAGTGTGCCGAAGGACGACAAGGTGATGGAGCTGGCGAAGGCGCTGGACCTTGACCTGGAGCGGCTGATCCTGCTGGCGCACTGGGAGAAGGCGCCGGTGCCGGTGAAGCCGATTTTCGAGCGTCTGTCGCGGCACGGGGCGGGAGAGTTTCTGGGCGAGGTCTCGGGGATGGACAACATCGAGGTCTCGGTCCTGGGCCATGGCCGGGCGGTGCCGGTGGTGGGGATGGTGCAGGCGGGCGCGTTCATGGCGTCGGAGGACGGGGAGTACCCGGCCGGAGCGAGCGACGCGGTGGTTTACAGCGACCAGAAGGCGGCGAACCTGTTCGCGGTGAAGGTGGTGAACGACTCGATGGAGCCGGAGTTCCGGGAGGGCGACGTGCTGATCGTGAACCCGAACCTCGAGGCCAAGAGCGGGGACTACGTGATCGCGAAGCTTAAAGAAGAGAACGAGGCGACGTTCAAGAAGCTGATCATCCACGGGGACAAGGGGGGGGGCAAGGGGTCCAAGCGCCTGGTGATCCTGCGGCCGCTCAACGCGCGTTACGAAGACATCGTGGTGACGGACCCGTCGAAGCTGGAGATCGTGGGGCGGGTGGTGGAGAGGAAGACGTTGTTTTAGGGATTTTCCTTTAGTTTGCTTTTTGCTTATAATGCGGGGGCCGACATGAGCGCCATAAACACCGAAACGATTAAGAGGCTCTTGAAGGATCAGTGCGGGTATAAACCGCACCTGATGAAGGAGAACTATGCCTTTAGCTCCATGAGCAAAGAAAAGAGGGCGGCATTAGTGGCCTTCGCGCATGAGCCGATGGATGCGAGGTCATCCTGTATCGCTTTCAATGAGGCTGAGCATGATATCGCCGGCCAAGTTCGGTCATATCGGGAGCTTGGCGCTCCCATAGTGCTAATCAGGCAAAATGGGAGCCTGCAATGGTGGAACCAGAAAAGCGACGCCCCCGTTCGCCAGGAAGAGGTATCGATTGCAAGTCTTGAAAAATTCTTCAAGTCTCACAAGGATTTCTCGCCTGAGTCTATTTACAGGGCCAAGACCAAAGGCAGATTGTCAAAGTCGTTCCAGCTTAAATTTGTTGATTTTGGACTTATGCCGCTGGTCGAGGAAGAGATCGGCCAAGAGCTGACCAGATTAGTAGTGCGAATCTTCCCGGATTTGAAGGATGGACTGGGCTGGGAGCAACCCAATGCCCTACAAGGCCGCTGGCTCATTCAATCAACATTCTGGATACTGGCAGCCAAGATACTCCATGATAAGCAGGTTCCTAATTTCAAGACCATTGACCTCTTGGATCCTGATACTGTTTTCAACCGCGTAGCGAAGCACTATGGATCGAGAAATCCTCCACTAATAAAAACTTCCTGGAGGCAGCCATTAATTAGATTGGCCGAACAAGTGGAACGTTACGCGCCCTTGTCCCATGTAACAACAGAGGCTCTGGCCGAAGTATACGAGAATGCGCTCATCACCAAAGAAAACCGCAAGAGGTTTGGAATTCATAGCACGCCTTCTTTTCTGGTTGACTATATGGTTTGGCAAATGGAACCCTGGATCAAAGAAATTCCATTTGATGATCGAGTGATATTCGAGCCGGCCTGCGGACATGCGGCCTTTCTGGTATCGGCCATGCGACTCCTCCGGGAATTAGCACCAGAAAATACCTCTCATTCAGAGCTTGGTAATTACTTGAGGCAGCACCTATTCGGGATAGAGATTGATGAATTCGCCTTGGAGATCGCAAGGCTTTCATTGACCCTGGCCGACATTCCTAATCCAAACGGATGGAGGCTCGAGCAGGGAGATATGTTCTCGGGCGACAGGCTAGAACAGTTATCAAGGAACTGCAGAATTTTTTTCTCAAATGCGCCGTTTGAAAATTTTACCACTGAAGAAAAATGGGCCATGCCTAACAGAGAGAAGGGTGGATACCTCAGGAATAAAACCGCGGAGATGCTCCGAAGGGCATTGCCTGAACTCCCTGCTGGAGCCCTTATCGGGATAGTGGTTCCACAAGGTTTTTTAAACAGCAAAGACGCCTCCAAAGTGCGAAAATTATTGGTTGAAGGTTTTGAAATCAAGGAAATTTCACTTTTACCTGATAAGGTATTCAAACTAAGCGACATGGAGTCCGCAATAATTTTGGCAAGGAGATTAAAGTCGACCGGCAGTAAAGGTATTGAGATAATTTGCCGGCATGTCAGAGAAAAAGGGTTACAGGACTTTAGAAATTATTTCAAGTCTGATAAGATTTTGACAATGCAGGCACGGTTCGCCCAGTCAAATAATTACGATTTGAGAGTACCCGAATTGGAACATATCTGGAGTTGGCTTAACGACAATCAAAGAATGGATGACATTGCTGAAATTGGACAAGGATTGTCGTTTAAAAAAAAGGGGGTGGCGACGAGCGGGACCACCATTTCTGATAGACCTATTGAGGGATTCAGGAAAGGTTTTGCCAAAATTGGGAAAGACCTTCAGCTCCATGGCAAACCTCAAGAATCATGGCTAAACCTTGATCCAAAAGTTTTGATGTCACCAAGGAAAGGAACTGCAATTGGACTTCCTCAGGTCCTAATGAACCATGCACGGGTCAGTCGCGGATCTTGGCGCATAAAAGCTTTCATTGATGGGGATGGGCATACTTTCACTACCAATTACAACGCGCTTCGCCCCAAGAGCAAAGACATTCCTCTGGAATACCTATGGGCCTTGATAAATTCTCCGCTTGCTAATGCGTTTGCCTACTCACACTCGATGAAGCGCCACATTCTAGCGGGTACCGTAAAATCTATCCCCATACCAAGGGCCGATTCCACGGACCGGGAATTAATTGCAGGCTTAGTCACGAAATATGTTACCCTTGCTTCCTCCCACGACACGAACAAGCTCAAAGATTCAGAAAATATTTTGCTTCGCATCGATGCCGAGGTGCTCCGCCTTTACGATCTTCCTCCCAAAATGGAAAGGGAGCTTCTAGATTTGTTTAGCGGCGAGAAGCGCCCTGGTGTGATATCATTCCCCAACAGGTATTTCCCTGCAGACCTCGAATCCTATTTTCACCTTCATGAATACCTATCCGATGAATTCGGAAAATCTACGTCAGGCAAGCTAATCGAAAAACAAACTGAAGAAGTGCCCGCTGCTATCTTAAGTGCTTTAAAGAAAGCATCAGAGGCATTTTAGGTAAAGTCATCATGAAGGGTTACCTGCTAGATACAAATGTATTGAGTTATTTCTTTCGGAAAGAAAATGGTGTTCACGAGAGAATATCGAGGTTGCCTTACGAAACTCCAATTAACATTTCTGTTATTACATTAGGCGAAATGGAATTTGGACATAAGGTGGAATCTCCAAAATATCAGCTTCCCATACAAATTCAATACAAGCATTTTACTGCCAATCACTTCCCCTATCCCATTAATATAACGTCATCAACGGCAATTCACTATGGCAACATAAGGGCAAGATTATTTGAAAAATATGCTCCTAAAAAGGAAAAGAAAAAATTGAGGCCCGAGCAGCTCGTTGACCCCCTAACAAGTCAGACATTGCAAATCCAGGAGAATGACATCTGGATTGCGGCACAAGCATTGGAACGGAATCTGATTCTTGTTTCTCGTGATCCAGGAATGAAAAGGATTAAGGAGCTGATGCCCGAACTCCAACTGGAGAATTGGGCGGATGCGTAATCGCCATATCAGTTGCCACGATTAATTTACCGCCGGGTATGGGATGGCGTCATCGCTTCTGGCGGCGCGTCATTGTTGAGGATACGGTTCATGGGTATAAAGCAAGACCGGAGGAGCTTGCCGCTCTTCCCGGAGCCGCAAGCTTCGGTCTATAAAGAGCCCGTCCTGATCAGCGCGTGCTTTCTGGGGGTTCCCTGCCGGTGGCACGGGCGGAGGGCGAAGAAGAGGGACAAGCTGATCGAGAAGCTTGAAGGAAAATACGTGCTGGTCCCGGTCTGCCCGGAGCAACTGGGCGGAATGCCCACGCCCCGGACCGGGGAATACCTTGAAGGAACGGGAGCGCAGGTGCTGGATGAAGGCCTGCGGATCATCGCCCCGGAGACCGGGCAGGACGTTACGCACTTCCACGTCGCCGGCGCGCATTACACCCTGGAGATCGCCCGAATTATCGGGGCGAAGCGGGCCTACCTCAAAGGCGGCTCGCCTTCATGTGACAAGGAAGGCGTTACCGGCGAAGTCCTGAAGCGCGGCGGCCTCACCGTAATCCGCGTTCCTTGACGGTTATTTTTTCGGCCACAAAACCAGTCAAATACTCTGTTGCGAGCTTCCACTACAGCAGGATTCCTCCCTCTGTTTTGACGCTCGCGTCTCAACCGGGTAAGATTTCGCCGACGGGAATGATGGGATGATCAAGGTCAAGGGACTAAGTTTGGAGTTGGGGAGGCGGCAGGTGCTCCGGGACGTGGGCCTGGAGGTCGCGGCCGGGGAGACGGTTGCGCTGATGGGTGCTTCGGGGAGCGGGAAGAGCATTCTGGCGCGGGCGGTGGTGGGTCTGGTGAAGCCGGACGGGGGCCAGGTTTGGCTGGACGGTGAGGAGGTGACGGGGTCGGGGGCGGCGCGGCTCCGGGAGATCAGGCGCAAGGTGGGGATGCTGTTCCAGCAGAACGCGCTGTTCGACTCGATGACGGTCAAGGAGAACATCGGGTTCGTGCTCCGGGAGGTGATGGGTCTTTCGGACGCGGAGATCGGGGCGCGGGTCACGGAGCTTTTGGAGCGATTGCACCTGGGTCCGATCGAGCGGATGTATCCGTCGGAGTTGAGCGGCGGCATGAAGAAGCGGGTGGGGATCGCCAGGGCGGTGGCGCACGAACCCAGGATCGTGATTTATGATGACCCGACGGCGGGTCTTGACCCGATCACGTCGGAGGCGATCGGGGAGCTGATCGCGGAGCTGGGGCAGCGGACGGACCGGGCGGTGCTGATGGTGAGCAACTATCTGCCGCTGATCATGGCGACGGCGGACCGGGTGCTGCTTCTGCACCAGGGCCGGATCATCCGGCTGGGGGCGCCGGCGGACATCTTCACGAGCGAGCGGACGGAGCTGAGGGAGTTCCTGGACTCGAACGGGGAGGGATGATGAAGACAAAATTAACCGCCAAGACGCCAAGAACGCCAAGGAATAATTT
>Ga0307379_10000937_pt1 | contig 47318 bp, 39 predicted proteins | sample UN2MG_FD_202237 | JGI IMG/M metagenome (GOLD analysis project Ga0307379, IMG submission 202237) | Soil microbial communities from Risofladan, Vaasa, Finland - UN-2 | ecosystem: Environmental > Terrestrial > Soil > Coastal area > Acid sulfate soil | place: Finland: Risofladan, Vaasa | collected... | reverse complement strand
GGCACCACTTCAGGATCAGGAATCTCATTTGGTGAGTCGTGAAATGTCATCAGCTTGTCTCCTCTGCTCCCTATATTCTACACTAATTTCCAGAGCAGAGTTGTCCAACGCATATTAGCACAGAGGGGTATTGCTCGTACAGGGCGCTGAAATCGTGTTTAGGCATCGCGGTTCTCCTAGCTTTTGGAATGACTGGTTTTTTCTCTGTGCTAACGTTCCCATGGGTTATTGTTAGCCCCATTCTCTTCTATCGAGTAGGTGAATTCCTTGCCACCTTGCACCAGCACACACATAATTCGCTCATCTGCGGTGCCTTGGGTATCAGCGTAAGTTTCCCATGCTACACTCTTAATTGGCTCTAAACCGTCGGTGAGTCGGCGGACAGTGCCGGTGGGTATGTAGGTTGCAAGAGTGTGAATTCGGCTACAGGCCTCCACAGAAAGAAGAGTTTGTCTTGGCCGTTTTGACGAAGTGCCGGAATCACTCAGTAGAAGCTGGGGTTTTTCTGTCACCGCTGAAGCAGTCGTTGTACCTTTTGAAGATTGAGCTTGGGATAGTCGAATCCTGGCGACGAGCATTCTACAGCTTCCTCGAGAAGTTGTTCGGCTTCCTCCAGGCTTTCTTTGTCTCCTCGCTCGACTAAAACTAGAGCGAGGTTGTTCAAGAAGACCGCGTTCGGTTGTCGCCGACGTTCGCGCGAGAGTGACACTGCTGCTCTCGAGTGTCTCTCCGCTTCGTCGACTTCGCCGATTTCTTTGAGAAAAGTGCTGAACCAATCGTGTGCAACAGCGTAGGATTGATCTAGCTCAAGGGCCTTTTCAAGGTGGGCTCGAATTCTATCTGGTTCACCTTGAAGTAGATAGAGGTTTCTAGCCAAGCCAGCGTGGACCGTAGAATTAGACAGTCCAAGCGTAAGAGCCTGCTGATAATGGTGTAAAGCGGACTCAGGGTCATTATTCTTAGCGCTCACTTGGGCAAGCCTAACGTGCAGATGTGGAAGCTCGTTCTCGGGAACACCTTTTTTGAGACAGGCACGATAGTGGAGAAGTGCGGCCTCAAAATCGCGATTATTCTCTAAGCGCCTCCCCAAGCGACGATGCTCGAAAGGAGTCAACTCGTCGAATGGATCCTCTGAGCTCATTTCGGAGTAGATGGCCTTGTATTTCTGGACAGTGCGGAACCATCGCTGAATGTGCTCGCTATCTGGCACTAGCTTTGCGGCTTTCTCTAGGTAGTCAGCCGCTTGACTGATATTGCGCAAATCTTGCTGGAAGAGCAATACTCCACACTTGTACAGCGTATCTGAGTTGTCTGGATCGACTTTGACCGACTTTTCGTAGTACGTTAAAGCTTCTTTGAATTCCCCCAGTCTACACAGAACCGAGGCACAAGCGTTAAGAGTGATTACATTGTCAGGATCGATTTCCAATGACCTTTCGTAGTATTCTAGGGCTTTCTTGGACTGTCCTAGTGTATGCAGAACCGAGGCATAGGAGCGGAGGGTGATCGGGTTGTGAGGATCCAGTTCTAGGGCCTTTTCAAAGTAAAGCAGCGCATCCTGGAGTCTAGCCAAGTCTCTCAGTATAGCTGCGTACAGAGTCAAGACAGTATGGTTCCGTGGGTTTTTGCTTACTTCCGGTTCAATGTAACTCAAAGCTTCTTCTGAGAGATCGAGGCTTCGCAGCGTGGATGCAAGGAAAACGATAACGCGCAGGCTGAAAGGTTTCATCTCGTACGCTTTTCGTGCTTGCGCTATAGCTTCCTCAAGCCTGCCGCATCCACGGAGAGCTCTTCCGTAGTCAAGAATCATTCCCAAGTGCTCCGGCGCAAGCTCAACTCCAGTTTTAAGAACCTTGACCGCTTCCTCATCCTCTCCAAATTCCCTCAGAACATAGCTCAGGGTTCTGATTATGTGTAAGTTCCTCTCGTCTAGGGCATAGCCCTTTCTCAGATAGACCAGAGCTTCGTCAAGCTCTCCCATAGAGAGAAGTGTTGTGCCAAGTTTGGAGAGTGTTGAAGCATTTGAAGGAATGATCTCCAGTGCCCTTTTGTAGTTGTCGACCGATTCTCTAGATTCCCCAGCTTGACGGAGCGCAGTAGCATAGGACACGAGGGTCACAGGGTTGTCGGGATCTAATTCAAGAGCCTTTTCGTACTTGGCGAGCGCCTCGTCGATGCGGCCCAGCTTTCTCAAAGTCGAACCGTAGACCGCGAGGGTGATTGGGTTTCGAGGTTGAAGGTCAAGCGCCTTTTCGAAGCGGGGAAGGGCCTCTTTGTAACGGCCCAACTTGCCCAGTGTAGCAGCCAGCACTGAAAGGGTGAAGGCATTATCGGGCTTCAGCTCGTGAGCTCGGCGCAGGAAAGCCACGGCCTCCTCAAGTTGACCGTTTTCCCGTAGCACCCTGGCGTACTCCAGCAGCAGACCACTGGTCTCGGGTGAGGTCTCCAAGGCCTCGTCCAACACCTCGAGAGCTTCCTCGCCGTGACCAATCGTCACGAGAAGCTCAGCCAGTTTGCGAAGCGTGCGGACGTTGTTGGGCTCCAACGCGCGAGCTCGTTCCAGATACGACAGGGCTCTGTCTGTTTCGTCCAACTCCATCAAGACGGAGCCCAACGTGGCCAGTGTCGTGGCGTTGTCAGGTGTCAGTTCAGCCGCTTTCTCCAGCGCCTCCGCTGCATCAGCTTCCCTGTCAGCCTGACGGAGCGCAGTAGCATAGGACACGAGGGTCACAGGGTTGTCGGGATCTAATTCAAGAGCCTTCTCGTACTTGGCGAGCGCCTCGTCGATGCGGCCCAGCTTTCTCAAAGTCGAACCGTAGGTCGCGAGGGTGATCGGGTTTCGAGGTTGAAGGTCAAGCGCCTTTTCGAAGCGGGGAAGGGCCTCTTTGTAACGGCCCAGCTTGCTCAGTGTAGCAGCCAGCACTGAAAGGATGAAGGCATTGTCGGGCTTCAGCTCGTGAGCTCGGCGCAGGAAAGCCACGGCCTCCTCAAGTTGACCGTTTTCCCGTAGCACCCTGGCGTACTCCAGCAGCAGACCACTGGTCTCGGGTGAGGTCTCCAAGGCCTCGTCCAACACCTCGAGAGCTTCCTCGCCGTGACCAATCGTCACGAGAAGCTCAGCCAGTTTGCGAAGCGTGCGGACGTTGTTGGGCTCCAACGCGCGAGCTCGTTCCAGATACGACAGGGCTCTGTCTGTTTCGTCCAACTCCATCAAGACGGAGCCCAACGTGGCCAGTGTCGTGGCGTTGTCAGGTGTCAGTTCAGCCGCTTTCTCCAGCGCCTCCGCTGCATCAGCTTCCCTGTCAGCCTGACGGAGCGCAGTAGCATAGGACACGAGGGTCACAGGGTTGTCGGGATCTAATTCAAGAGCCTTCTCGTACTTGGCGAGCGCCTCGTCGATGCGGCCCAGCTTTCTCAAAGTCGAACCGTAGGTCGCGAGGGTGATCGGGTTTCGAGGTTGAAGGTCAAGCGCCTTTTCGAAGCGGGGAAGGGCCTCTTTGTAACGGCCCAGCTTGCTCAGTGTAGCAGCCAGCACTGAAAGGATGAAGGCATTGTCGGGCTTCAGCTCGTGAGCTCGGCGCAGGAAAGCCACGGCCTCCTCAAGTTGACCGTTTTCCCGTAGCACCCTGGCGTACTCCAGCAGCAGACCACTGGTCTCGGGTGAGGTCTCCAAGGCCTCGTCCAACACCTCGAGAGCTTCCTCGCCGTGACCAATCGTCACGAGAAGCTCAGCCAGTTTGCGAAGCGTGCGGACGTTGTTGGGCTCCAACGCGCGAGCTCGTTCCAGATACGACAGGGCTCTGTCTGTTTCGTCCAACTCCATCAAGACGGAGCCCAACGTGGCCAGTGTCGTGGCGTTGTCAGGTGTCAGTTCAGCCGCTTTCTCCAGCGCCTCCACTGCATCAGCTTCCCTGTTAGCCTGACGGAGCGCGGTATAGTAGGACACGAGGGTCACAGGGTTTTCGGGGTCTAATTCAAGAGCCTTCTCGTACTTGGCGAGCGCCTCGTCGATGCGGCCCAGCTTTGTCAAAGCGGAACCATATGCTGAGAGTGTCAGGAAGTTGTCAGGATCCATCGACAATGCGCGTTCGAAGTAGTCGATTGCCCACTTGGATCTTCCCAGCCTATAGAGTAAGGAGGCGTGAGTAGCAAGTACGATCGGATTCTGGCGATGTTGCTCAACAGCGGAAGAAGACCAGAGCAACGCCTCATCCAATCGGTCAGACTCGCGCAGCAGCTTGATGTACTCGCTGAGTAGATAGAGATCGTCCGGGTGCTCATCAAGTCCTCTCAGAAGGTATTCCTCCGCATTCTCGATGAATCCAGAACGATGCTCAATTGTACCTGCCGCGTGACACAGATATGCGTTGGCTTCGTCATGCGCAAGCCCAGCATTCAGTTGCTCAAGTGCCTTCTCACGATTCTTTTGAACTTCCCAACACAAATGCCAACCATAGCCATGGTATGGGTATAGGTTCTTCTCACACAGCTCTATGGCTTGCCGAAATAGGGACTCAGCTTTGTCTTGTTTACCGTGATCTAAAGCGTTCCTTGCACGCATATCTAGTATTACTGATCGATCCCGACTATCATCAAGCTCATGGAATGCCTTCTCCAGAAGTCTGTCCATGTCTTCGGGTTCTATCTCATACTTGATGCGTGCGTTTTTCACAACATCAAATAGAAAGTCTTTTTCAACCTGAGATTCTCCCGCTACAAGCTCGATGAGAATCTCAAGCTCCTCCACTGTGTAGTCGATGGAGTGAAATACAGCATGCTTCACTACCTCGGCAATTATCCTGTGGCGTGTCCTGAGGAGCTCAGTTGGTGGGCGATACTCAATTGACATAGTTGGGACAATGATCCTGGTTGTCGGATCCAGCACCCTCTCGTCGAAAATGCGCTTAGTCGGATAATCGGTACAGGCTTTAAGTTGAACAACTTTCTGCAGCACGGTCCTCGGCACGTATACTCCGTAACTGTGCAGCAACGCCACGGTATCATATGCATGTTGTGCTTCCTCTTCCAGCTGTGCACGCTCTACCAAGATGATATGGTCGAAGTGTTTCTTTCCCTCTGGAGCCTCTATTGCCTCTCTGAGAGCCACGAGCAGCTGGTTCTCTGCAAGCTTCCTGAAAAATACGCTAACACGCTCAGCATGCGTATAGCCAGCCAGCTTACCCAGGTTGTCCGTGTTCTTGAGCTTGCAAAGCAGATCGTCGATTTCTTCAACGTCAAGTTTGGAGAGTTCGTACTCCAGATCTCTGCCCGACGGATCTGGGAGGCCAGAGATTCTCTTCTTTCGTTTGTTGTCTTCCCAGTGGCCAGGGTGACCAGAGATCACCAAGACCATTGGGAACATGTAGCCTAGAGCACTACTCAGGTCATAAAGGGATTTTATGCTTGTCGTAAGAGCCACATCATCAATGAACACAAAGATAGCCCGCCCTTTCTCCCGCTGGAATCGACGAATCTCGCTTTCATCGAGATGTCTCGCTGCCTCTTTTCTATAAAGAACAGGGTAACCCGAAACATACAAGTCGTAAGCAAGCCTCATAAGAAAAGTGGTCTTTCCAGATCCTGCCTCTCCAAAGATCTTTATGACTCGCATGCCGTTCTTGTCCGCATACTCGTAGGCACCCTCAAGATCTGTAAGGCACCTAGCGTATTCTTGCCTGCTTGAAGAACCTCGGCCTAGTACTGGTTTCCGGCGGATGTCGTAGTCCTGAATTATGTCATTCCATCCGACAAAGCCACGATAGAAGTGCTTTGAAGTATCACGGATTCCTTCAGTGATCACTTCAGCTACCAGAGTATCTAGTCGCGCAAATGCGTTGAAACGTTCCCGAAAATGCTGTACCTCGTCTTTGACCTCGAGTTGGCCCGCTTGCAGCATCTCCTGACTCGCTGCTATCGATTCTTGACCTTTGCTCAACATCTCAAGCTGGAACAGGACGTCACGAATGAGGGTAAGCGTAAGATCAAACTGGGTTTCGCAGAAATCATGAACTTCAAGCAATAATTGGCGATGATTCTTTGCCTCGCGAACGATTGCTAGCTGAAATGCTGCAGGGTTTTCTGCAATTGTCTGCTCGAAGATCGCAGTGGCTTTACGCACAATATTCAGAATCAGCTGTTGATAATCGTACTCGCTAAGTGTATGCCCACCAATGATAAGAGTCTCATTCTCCGCAAGAGCTCTAGCGGCGCTCTGCACGAATTTCTCTTCTGTCAACTCGCTATAGGACATCAGGGGGATTGGTACTGCCAGTCTGTAGTGCAGTATCCTCTTGAGTTCATCCGAGGGAAGTGAGATTTCGTCGTCTGCGCTAGAGGTGTATTTTCTCAGGAAACGGCTCTCGGCACGGAGAGCTTCCTTGAAAGCCTCAAGGTACAGTTCCTCCCAGCTACGCTCGGTTAGTTTCTCATAGGCGTATTTGATTAGATCCCAAGCAGCATTGCTTGGAATGCCCGATGAGATGCACTTGTCGAAGATCCGAAGAAGTGATACTTCTTGCTTAGCCATTCTTCCCTCCGGAGAAGTTCGTGTTGAAGCAACGACACAGATAGTGGTTGGTTGAAACAGACCAGCTATCGGTGTAGCTTTCAACGTGGACTTCGGCTATCCCCTAGCCCCGAAGGGACAAGGGTTCAAGGCATGGGCTATTCTCTGGTTAGCCTTGCCGTTGTCAGCCAGCAGCAGAATCCGTACACTGCCAAGCCTGCGAGCTAAATGCTTGCCACTTTTCATCAAGTCTAGTAGGCCTGTGTCCTCTTGCTGCATGAAGCAGACGATATTCCTTTACGAGCATTGCTCTCCTCCTGCAAGATGCAAACTCGATGGCCTTGCCATACAGAAGGAGCGTGTCTTAGCATCTGATCGATGAAGTATTGGCCATCAGACTCTCTGCCTACTCAATCGGCCAGCCGCCGTGGGCTTCGATGATGTCGTCGATCTGGTCCATGAGGCGGATGGTCTCCTTGAGCGCTACTACAACGCGTTGGTAGTGCGCGATGTCTTGTTGGGTGAGCACGCGACCGGGCTCGGTGCCTGTCTCGCGGCGGTCGTAGAGCCACTTGTAAAGCACCTGGTAGCCGCCGATGTGAAAGTTCCACACGTCTTCGGGGACGCCGTCGAAGTAGGAGCTGTGCGTGGGAATGGAGGTATCCAGGTAGATGCGTCCGTCTTGGTAGCATTTGCGCTTGCTGAACCTGCCCATTTTCGTACGGGTCTCGCGCTCAACGAATGTGGTGATGGGATGCTGGAGGGGGGAATCATGGCCCGCCTGGATCCAGGATGCGGCAGGGTAGTCGTCTTCGAGGAGGTGGAGGGCGACGAGGTCCGCGCCCAGGGCCACGAGGGCGCGGAAGAGGCCCAGGTCCGAGGTGAGCGGGAGGCGGGGAAAGTCGATCTTGAGGAACTCGGCGTAGCGGGTGCGGTAGGTGGGGCTGTGGAAGACGGTGTAGGCGTAGTGGAGCACATCCTCCGGGCCGAAGGTGGTGGTCAGATCTCCGCGCCCGTCGCGGACGAAGTGCAGGCCCAGGCGCTGTTTCATATCGTCGAGAAAGTCGGGACTGAGGTTGGGACGGCGGCCGCCGGGGGCATCGGTAGGTTCCTGCCGGTCAAAGAGGGTAGCGCTGGCAGGACCAGGATAGAGGTAAATCGGGAAAGTGTAACCACGCTCCCGCGACCTATTTGACACGTAGCAATCATCTGTTATCAAGTTTGTAGCCAGAATGTGTCTCCAATCGGCACTGACAAGCTGTCGGCAGAGATGAAAACCTGCGTTATATCCAGCCAACATATGGCCCATAACCTCGGGGCGGGGCATGCAAATGAACCCCCTGGAATGGCCTGTATAGTACGTATAACGAATGTCAAAAGGTCTGTAACGTATACTCTTGACTTCATCTGTGGTTGGCCCGGAGGCACGCAAATCAGACTGGGCAAAAGACACTTTCCAGTCTCTAGCATCTCTGCCCAGACTGTACTTTCTCCGGGCTTCCTCTGGGGGAAGTGATACGAAGTCGTTCACAACTTCCCATAGTTCTTCCTGTGACTGGTTGATGGTCAGACCATCACGGGCCGTGATAATCCCCAAACTATGCGTTGGCATTGCCTCTGTGATCTTCCAACTCCGGGCATACTCGCTTCGCAGAGCCACATCCTGCGGCACGAAGAGGTAGAAGGGAGATATGGGTGAGAGTTGCTCCCAGACTGTCTGGCTCACGTGGGTTTCCAATAGCCTATTGTACTTGTGGCCGCGCAGGCCCCACAGGTCGGCGTGGTAGACCTCCGAAGCCTGGAGGGCTTCGGAAGAGCGAGGCCGTTTTACTGCCAGCAGAATCGCCACGCCGGGCGTGATGTCGAAGACGTTTTCATCAGGGCTGCCGTCGGGCGTGGTCTCCTGCTTCTTGGTGCTGCCGTGCAGGTCAAGCACGTAGATGGCGTCGAAGTCCGCCATCAACGATTGGCGCATCCCGCGGAAGGTGGGGTTGTCCAGGTAGCCGTGGTTGGTGATGAAGGCCAGGATCCCTGCGCCGGTCTGGTTGATGCGCCACTGCCCGAAGCGGATGAACTTGACGTAGTCGTCGTTGAGCCACTTGGGGTTGCGCTCATTCAGACCGTGGCCGTCTACCTCGAAGTAGTTCTCCACCGAGCGGCCTTCGCCGTCGGCGCCGCGCAGGAGACCCGCGATCCACTCGCTCTCGTTGGCCGAGTGACCCGCGTAGGGCGGATTGCCGATCACAACTGTAATCGGCTTGCGCCGTTTCACCCGCGCCGCCTCATTGGACTCCTTGGACAGAAACCCGACCAACGCCAGCGCCTCGTGCGCCTCGACCGGCTCCTCCAGCGTGTTGGTCAGGTACACGCGCAGCCGCTCGTCCCCGCTGAAGTCGTACCCGGTCTGGCGCAGCTTCAGTCCGATCTTCATGTGCGCCACCGTGTAGGGCGCCATCATCAGCTCGAACCCGTTCAGCCGCGGCAGCAAATGCTTGGCCACGTAGGCGCTCCAGTCGGCGTCCGGCTTGGCCTTCACGGTACGCTCGATCTGGTCGATGACGTGGCACGGGAACGTGCCCGTACCCGTCGCAATGTCCAGGATCTGCACCAGCGGCTCCCCCGTCTCCGGGTCCACGGTCGTGTCGGCCAGCCCGTCCTCCAGGCCGAACTCGGTCCGGAGCAGGTAGTCGACCGAGCGCACGATGTAGGAAACGACCGGGTCGGGGGTGTAGAACTCGCCGCGCCTGACCTTCTGCGCCTTGTCGTACTCCCGCATGAAGAGCTCGTAGAAGTGGACCACCGGGTCCTCGCGGCCGCCGCCGCTCTGCCGGCCAAAGTCCTGCAGGATCTCCTGCATGTTCGTCTGGCAGAACAGGTCGACCAGTTGCCCCACGCCCAACTCCTCTAGGTCGACGGCGCCCTCGGTCGTCAGCTCGGCCAGCAGGTCCCTGAGGAAGGGGTTGGTGTTGGGGATCAGCTCGACCACCCGGTCGAAGGACAGATCACCGGTCTGGGTGGCAGCGGAGAACAGGCCATAGGTCACCGTCTGGGCCACCATGTCGGCAAAGTCCTTGGACGTGAGATCGTGCAGCAGCAGCTCTCTGAACCTGGCGTGGAGTTGGTGCAGCGGGTCGTCGTCGGTCTCCAGCTCGTAGACGTCGCCGACCAACTCGCGAACGACGGCGGCGTGGTGGGCCATCCCGCGGGCCAGCTCCTGGGACTTGGAGATGGTATAGCGGTGCTCGGCGGTGAATGCCTGGCCCCACCGCTCGCGCCAGGCGTCGGGGTCGGTCTCATCCTCCGGCCAGCGCAGCGCCTCCAGGTTGAGGTTCTTGATGTAGTAGAAGTGGGTTTCGCGGCTGTCCCAGGAGAAGGTACGCAACTCGGCCACACGATCCGCCCGCCGGCGGAAGTGGGCGAAGGAGACGCTGCGGTACCCGGCCTCGCCCTGGGCCGAGATGAAGAGCAGGTCGGACGTGCGCCACACCGGCTGGTCGGCGCTGCGCTGCCGGCTGCGCGGGACTAGCGCCCGCAGGATGCGGCGCAGCACGACGACGGGCAGCCGCTTGCTCTCGAACTGGATGTAAAAGATGCCCCACGGCTGGTTTTCCACCAGGGGGCGGATCTGCTTGATGGCCTCGATCTTGACCGCGTGTTTGGGGTCGATGCCCAGCTCAGCAGGGTCGTACTCGAACGTGATGTCGTCGGCGTCCTCGACCTCGATCGGCCAGTCGAGCTCGTCACGCAGGTAAGCCACCAGGTCCTCAAAGTTCGTCAGGCAGCAAAGTCTCTCAACTTCCTTGCTTTTCATAAGGGGTACTGCTCCATAATTGGTCTAGAGGTATTCAGCAAGCCAGGCATCGTTGGGATTCACGACATATGCCCAGCCGCCAGCCTGCGTGCGTCCTGTAGAAAGCTGCTGGCTTGTATTGGTCATGGCAAGTTGAGCGACTGAGAATGGCTTGGATAGCTTCCGCAGCCGGCGCACATGGAGTAGATTCACCATGTCGGGTTTCTCGGGTTCCCGAAGCCCATAGACCCCACCTTCATTTGGTTGCAGGGCGTAGATCACTCGGTTGATCGCATTCAGCTTCCACCCTGCCAATTGGCGTTTGTCATCCCAACCGACGATCTCGCCAGTGTAACGCACCATCGCTAGGTCGTCTGTTACCGAGATGAACAACCTCACTGGCTCCTCGGTGGTGGGCGGGTTTTCAGCCAAACGAACAATGCGTCGGCTGGAATAGGGTTGTAGGTACAGGATCTGTTCCAGAAGATAGGCCTGGATCTCGAGAATCTCCTGCAACACGCCGTCAAAGACACCGTTCAAGAATAACGCAATATCTCTCATTGTTTCTCCTCCCTTGTGCCACTCACCACGCTCCTCAGGATTATCATACCAATTCCATCCAGGCCATGAGCGTGCTCTTGACACCGATAGGGGCCTGGACTTTCTTCAGATACGTGTTCTTGACGTGGGCGTCCATCTTGCGCCGGATCTCGCTCAGCGTCTCCCTGGGCGCCGCCGTCTGGCGCGGCGTGCCCGGCTCAGATTCGATCAATGGAAAGATGCGCGTGGCGTCGTCCAGAATGTCCCCGTTCGCCAGGTCGTACAGATACCAGCGGGTGAAGCCCGTCTCTTCGTCCCACGCCCCCGTGGTGGCGTCCTTGGCCGGCAGGCGGTAGCAGAAGAAGACCGCGCGGGCATCCGGCGAGGGGTGGGCTTTGCCGCTGAAGACGCGCAGCGGCATGTCGGCCAACCGCCCGGCCAGGTCGGGGTGGTCCTTAAGAAGCTGCTGGTAGGTGAGGTGCATCTCCTCGGTGGAGGAGGCGGTGCCCTCGTACGCCTGGTTGAAGTCGCGCAGGGTTTCGTAGTCGTCCTCCGGCGTCAGCAGCTTGCGGCCCTCGATGCCAAAGGTCTTTGATATGCGCAGCGCTTTGTGGGTCACCCGTTCGTACAAGCTGAGGATACGGTTGAGTTCGTCGGGCGGCAGAAAGTTCCACAGGCACACCCTCCCCCGCACCCCGGCCAGTTCGGGATGGTCGGCGATCATTCGCGCCTCGATCTCGGGATCGAGGCGCCGGTCGACGCGGCCGATGCGCTGCATCAACCGCACCGGGTTCCAGTGCAGGTCGTAGTTGATGATGCACGTGGCGTCCTGGAGGTTGAGGCCCTCGGAGAGCACGTCGGTGGAGATGAGAACACGGGTTTCCTGGGCGCCTTCCTCGGCCAGCGCGGCGCCGCTGCTGTCGTTGTAGTAGGGTGAAAAGGCCCGGATGATGCTGCTGCGGTCGCGCTGGCTCAGGCTGTCCACCTCGTCGAGTGGCTCAATGCCGACGGCCTCCAACTGGCGCGCCAGGTAGCGGGCCGTGTCGACGTACTCGGTAAAGATGAGCACCTTATGCCGCTGCAAAAGAGGGTCTGTCTGAAGCAGGTGGACCAGCGTCTGCAGCTTGTCGTCCTGCGCTGGGTCAAAGCCCTGCAGCTCGTCCAGGAACTGGGCCAACTGGTCCATGTCCAGGCCGGTCTCCATCACGATCTCGGCTACGTTGTAGTCGTGCTCGTCCAGCTTCTCGATCCGCTTCTTGAACTCCTCGGGGATGATGTCCTCATCCAGTTCTTCTTCGTCCCCGCCAACCCCACGGGTGCGTAAATGCTCCTTGATCCGGCCCATCAGTTCGGCGTGCTGGCCCTCCCAGCGCGCGGCGTACTTGGGGCTGTGCAGGCGGACGAAGTAGAGCAGCTTGAGCAAGAGGTCCTCACACGTGGCCTCGAACGCCTGGGCCGAGCTCTCGAACCGCTTGAGGAGCAGTGTGCGGATCAGCCCGACCACCTGCTTCTGCCGCCCTTCGACCAGGGGGTCGATCGAAGCGTCGTCGCCGCGGTAGTACGCCAGCGGATAGTAGATCGGCAGCGTGACGAGAGGTTTCTCCTTCTGGAAAGCGCCCTCCAGGCTTCCCAGCAACTCCCCGTAGGTCCGCGCCAGCGAGTAGTCCGCCACCCGGGGGTCCTCCCGCCGGGGGAAGGATACCCGTTGCCCGCCGTGTTGTTTCAGGCTGCGCTTGACGTAGGCCCGGCTGCGCTGGACGACCAGCGCCTGGAACAGGTCGTCCTTGGACAAGACCTCCTCGGCGGCCTGGGCGTCGAGCTCGACGTGGCCGTCGCCGTCGCCGCCCACGAGCACGTCCACCGCCGCCTCCATCCTGCGGAAGTGGCCGCGCAGCGTATGGATGCCCAGGGGGGCATCGCTGAAGTAATCGGGCCGCCGGCGGGAGAACATCTCGATCAGGTGCATCAGGTCGTAGAGGCTGTTGTTGATCGGCGTGGCCGTGAGCAGGAAGAGCTGCTTGCCCTCCGCGATCCCATACAGCTCGCGCGAGCGGTCCGACGAGATGTTGCGGAAATGGTGGGCCTCGTCTATGACGATCGCGTCCGCCTCCTGAGCGATCTCCTGCATCCACTCGGGATACTCACCCCCGCGCAGCAGGTCGGTGTGGTTGTAGATCGCCAGGTTGGTAAAGTGCCCGCGTGCCTCCGGCAGATACTGGCGCAGCTTGGCCTCCCACACGTCCTTGCGCGCCGCCTTGGGAACGAAGAGGACCACCCGCTTGCGATCGCGCAGCAAGCGCTCGATGAGCATCAGGCCGATGAAGGTCTTGCCCAGGCCGACGCCGTCACACAGGAGCGCGCCGTTGTAGCGGCGCGCGATCTGCATGAGGTTGTGGTACCCCTCGCGCTGGTAGTGGTCCAGCACCGGGTACATCTTGGACTCGGTCTTCTCCCACTCGCTGATCGAGACCTCGTGGGCCTGGAAGTAGGCAGCCATCGCCCGGGCGTAGACCTCGAAGGGGGAGTACTCGCGGGTGTGGCGCTCGATGGTGTGCAGGATCTCGGGCGTGACGTCCTCGGCCTCCGCCCAGTGTCGCTCGTACCACTCCTGCAGCTCTTCGACCTCGCGCCGCACCTGGATATTGAGCTCGACGTTGTCGTAGAGGCCGGGGTAGGTAAAGTTACTCGATCCCACCAGTGCAGCCGACCCGACGACTTCCAGCCTGGCATGCGTGATGTAGGCCTTGGCGTGGAACTTCTTCTTCCGGTACACCCGCGCCTCGATCTTCCTGGACCGGATAGCCTCGACGATGGCGGGCACGCCGGAGAGAAAGTCGTCCTCCTCCTTGGCGGCTTCGATGCTGTCATCCAGATAGCCCGTGATCTGCGCCAATCCAGCCTCAAACGCCTTCTTGGTGCGCTTGGAGACTTCGTCGCCCATGAGGATGCGGATCTTGTCCAGCTTTTGCCATTGGCCGTCCAGGGCCAGCAGCGCCCCAATCTCGAAATAGCCCGTGGCAATATCGAAAGCGCGGGCGATGTCGCACCAGTCGTGCAGATACTGGCGCGCTTTCCACTGGTCGTCTGCGTTGTCGACGATGAAGAGCTCACCGCCGGACTTTCGAGGGATGTTCGTCAGTTGTCTTCTCCTTTGTGTAGAACAACGCCCGCCACACCTTGACGGTGGGCGGGCGTGATGCGATTATACCCGTCGCCAGGGCATCCCCACCGCCTTGGCCATCGCCTCGGGCTCATGCAACTTGCCGCGGCTTTGGTCATTGTAGCACAACAGAACAAATAGAACAAACCACCGGTCTAAAGGCAAGCAGTTGTGCCAGGTTGATGACCTCGAAGTCCGGCCGCCGCTCGTCCTGCAAGGCCTGGTACAGGGCCCGGCTCAGGTAGGCGTCGTTCAGAGCGTCCGACGTGCGGAACAAGGTCGAGGGCCGTTCGTTCCGGGTGCAGCAGAAGCCCAGCGCGACGCCGGGGTTGGAGGGAGGTGGATCGGAGCAGATGTGCGAGGATCCGCCGACCCTCTTGGAACCTGCCCGGCTGTGGTTTGCGGATCGCGTCGTCGAGAGTGGGCATCGGGTTTGGTTTGCTCCAGGGAATCGATTGGAGATCGAGCCCGGCACCGGATGGCGTACCCGGTTCGATGCTTCTCCAGGGTACAAAAATACGGCCCGCCTCTTGACGGAGGGCGGGCAATGTGCGATCATCGCCTCTGCCAAGGATCGCCTACCCCCCCTTGGCCATGGCCTCGGACTCTCAAAGCGCCGGGGCTTTGTTTATTGTAGCACAGGTGAGGATGGGGGACAAATGGGGGGCGTTGCAGCGCTGGCCCGCGTGGGGCCAAGTCCCCGTCCCGGCACAAGACGCCCTCGGGGCGAGGGCTGGGAGCTATGGGGGACGGGGATAGTATGGAAATGACATTATGTCAACCTAAAAAGTGAAACATTTGTTCTGCATGCGAGTCTATGGTAGAATTATGTCAAACATCCATCACGGCCAAAGTGAGATAGGAGGGATTGCCTGCCGTGAACAGAGTGCCCTTTCACCTGCATACGACTGCACACGCATTCGCCCAGTTGGTCAGCGAACTCACCCAATTCGTTCACCTGCGCAAGTTCGTTCCCCGGTTCCCCACCCGGCAAGCGGGCTACTTCTCGCTACAGCCGATACGGTTGCCCAGAAAAGAGGACACCGGCCAGCACCCGCTCACGCTGAATATGATGTGTTCCTTCTCGGTCACGGGGAAACCTGCCTCGACGGACTACCCGGCGTTCTGGGCCATCCGGTTCAAAGTCGTAGCCCCGGAGTCGAACCTGGTCAAGGTGACCGCCGAGTGCTGTCACCAACCAGTGATGGGCTATTTCTTCCAATTGCTGAAATCCATCGGCTGGCCGTTGCCGGGGTCTCCCCGGGCGCAGGGGGTGCTCGTCACCGCCTGCCCCGCGAAGTTTCAGGTCAGGGAGAGCGATCTGCGACAGACCACCCGGCCTCTCCCATTCGATCGCCGGGAGATCTGTCGCCAGTTGCGCGCTTTGTGCGATTGCGACGCCCAGTTTCTGGCACTTGAGCACGACGCAGGTCCCCACGATAGCCAATTGGCCATCTTGGACGCCGAGGGTGTCCGCCGCGCCTGCACCGCCCGGCAGGCAGCCATCGGTACCGCGCGTCTCTTGCCATCAGAGAACGGTGTTGCCATCAGATTCGCTCCGGAGCGACCATTCTGGGACCAGACGATCCCTGACAGGGGGAAGATTCTGTTCCGCAACTTTATCTGGCGCGCCAACGAGCACTTTGACGAATTGGCCCACGTGCCGTCGCAGGTGAACACAATCTCTGGCGAGCATGTGAAAGACGGAGGGATAGAGGGAGATCTCAACGCCTTTTCCAATCCCAATGAGCTTCAGAAAAGTAAAGAGATCGCCCTCCGCAGAGAGAGGGTACAGGAACTGTATCGCCGTGGACTCGATATTCATGCTATTGCAAACTTAGTTGGATACAGTGAATCAACAATCAAGCGAGATTTACGCGCGCCAGGGGCGACGGAAAAATGACCCAAAAATGAGCCAAAAATGAGCCTCTTTTGAACCCTGAGCCGTGGTATTGTAGCGAAAATACCACGGCTCTTTCATTTACGGGATGCAAGATGAGGCAATCAACCACAAACCTGCAGGAGAACGGACCCGAGGCCCCAACCGCCCCCGCCCCAGGCGAGTGGCCTGGCACGCGGGCGCAGGCAGTAGGTTCGATTCGACGCGCACTGAGACAATCGCACGCGCTGCTGTCCACTGGCGACGACGATGGGAGGGGTGACCGTGGATGAGACGCGTGAGGCACCCGAATCGATCCGCTTCAGAAACACGGTCAAGCAACAGGGCTGGGCCCAGGTCTACCACGTGCTCACGCTGGATACCGAGCTCAGCGATGGTGCGTACAGGCTCTATTCGCTGCTGCTAAAGTACGCCCGGCAGTCAGACGGCTGCTGGCCGGGTGTCAAAACGCTGGCACGTGACATGGGCCGAGCGCCCAGCACGATCAAGGCCCGCCTGGACGAACTGGTCAGGCGTGGCCTGATCATACGCGAGCGTCGGCTCGGCACGTCCAGTATAACCTGGATCGAGGATCTGGAGACCATCTACGGTAGGCCAGAAAATCGGACCTTCGAACAGCCAGAAAATCGGACGTCTGAACAGCCGGAAATTCAGCCCACAGCGGGCCGGAAAACCGGACGACATGAAGAACAATCAGGTAGAAACATGCAGCAAGGTGATGATGATGGCCCATCATCAGGTCAATCTAGCATCAAATCACTTTTGACAGACTTTGGCATAGATTCCGTCGTGGCGACACGACTGGCTCGGGATTGCACGGTCGAGTTCGTGCGCGCCTGGATCGACCATACCCAGCGCATCAGCCAGGAACTGTACAACCCACCGGCTTTCCTCGTCAGCCGGCTGAAGATCGGTGACCCTCCACCCTCACAGAGCACCAACGCCGGCGAGTCCGTTCAAGGACGACGACGCACCGGACAGGGCGGATCGTCAATCACCTATCAGGGCAACTGTGGACGCATGTTGCCAAGAGGATGTCTGTGCCCCGCAGAAGGGCAATACCCGGAGTGCCGCGGATGCGAGGGGGCCGACAGTGAAGAGTCACCCCAAGGCGACGGGAGCTTCCAGGAAACCCCACTGGACGAGGACCCAGACGCGACAAACGCCCAAAGAGAAAAGGCCAGGCAAACGATCAAGCATCTTGAGAACAACCTGTCGGCAGACCGCCCAGCCCACCGCGAGGCTGTACCGCCATGCTGAGAGGACAAAGCCTCCGCCACAGCCCGCCCTCCCCAGCCCGCAGGGCTTTGTCCTCTGAGCCCGGTGCTTTAGCGCCGGGCGTGCCGCCGGCCGCTCCGCCAGCCGCCCCCCCCGCGCCCGACGTCACTTCACCACACACCCCTATCTCCACAACCCGCTGCCCCCTCCTAGACCCTAAGGGTTTTCCGAAACCCTTAGGGTCTTCCGGTCCACGCCGCGGATGCCCTTGCGCTGGAACCCGGTGCGCGCGGCGTACAGGTCAAAGGTCACCAGGTAGCCCTCGTCGACCGCCTCGTCGCGGGTGTAGAGGTGGGTGGGCACCTCGTCGAGACAATCAAATGCGAGAAAGGTGTTGCGGCTGATAAAGGCCGCGGGCGTCGCGGTCAGGCCGATCATGCGCCCGTCAAAGTGGTGCAGGACGTCGTTCCACTTGTTAAAGATAGAGCGGTGGACCTCGTCAAAGATGATCAGGTCAAAGGCCGCTGGCGTGAACTGGCGGAACACGTTGCTCAACGTCTGGAGCGTGACGGCGAAAAGGCGGTTGCCCTTGACCTCCTCCACGGTGTCCGAGTAGATGCGGGCGCAAGGCTCGTCCGGGATAAAGTCCTCAAACCCCTCGCTGATCGCCTGGCGCACCAGGGCGTCCCGGTCGGCGACGAACAGGATCTTGCGCCCCTGGTTGCTGCGCAGGAAGAGGTCGGCCAGGGCCATCGCCACGCGCGTCTTGCCGGTGCCGGTGGCCATCACCAGCAGGGCGCGGCGCTTCTTGTGCTGCTCGAATGCCTCGCCGATGCGGCGCACGGCCTCGAGCTGGTAGGCGCGGTCGATGATCTCCGGTTTGGGCTGGAGCGAGGTGAGGGGGATTCGCTGCTGCCGGATATCGAGCAGGCGTCGCAGGTCGGCTTGCGAGAAGAATCCCTGCACCTCGCGCCTGGGCGCGCGGCCCACGTCCCAGAAGTGGGTCTCTCGACCGTTGGTCATGAACGCAAACGGGCGAAAGCTCTGTCGCTTTTCGATCTCGGTGACGTAGAACTCGGTCTGGACCTCGGCCAGCCGGGAGTCGACGCTGGTGCGCTTGGCCTCGACGACGGCGACGATGTCGCCGTTGGGCAGGTAAAGCACGTAATCGCAGATGCCCTTGGGCAGCTTGACGTTGGTGATGTCCTGCTGGTGGTGCAGTTGGGCGGCAAGCTGGTGCCACGCGGCAGCGTCGTACTGGTCGGCGGGGATCTCGATGCCGACCTGGGTCTCGTCCTCCAGATCCCAACCCGCCTTCTCCAGGGCAGGGTCGACGAGTTCCTTTCGTGTTCTGGCTTCGGTTGGGTCGGGCAACCCTCTACTCCTCCAGATCGAAATGTTTCAGCAACCGCGTTTACAGTCCTGCACTCTGCAAAGTTGCAAGGTTATTATACGTTCGCCTGGTGTTCTGCGCAAATCCCGACGTGCGAAAAGCCGTGCCTCGGGTGCCAGGCACTGGCGGCGGTGGCCGCCGTTTGGGCGCGTGCCTGGCGGCAGAACCTGCCAATACACAGGGAAGCGAGGCGGCACCGTGTAAGTGCCTGGCACCTGGCCTGAGCAGTCACCTGCCCCGAAAAAGATGGTATACTGCTTCACGCTGTGCAGATCGGCAGCCCTCCCAGGTGGGACGACGCGCCGGCCGAATTCCAGGCCGACCTGGCTGCGTTGGATCGTCTGGACGACAAGGCCCTATGGTACATCGCGCGCAGCAGAACGACAGTGGGCGTTGCAACCAAGGCAAAGGCAGTACTGCCGCAGTCCGCGCCCTTCTGACCGGTGAGATCGTATCTCTCTTCGACCCAGCCTGAACCTTGATCACCATCAATAACAGCAGGTCCTACCTGGAGGTGGGCGAGGCCCGCCGCCCGCCATGTCTTGACACGGTGCTCCTCTTGTGCTATCCTTTTCTATGAAGATTCGAGGGGGAAATGGGGAAACTTTCCCTTGTGCTATTCTAACCTTGCCGTACAAGAATCCTGAGGTGAGAAATGAGCGCTCGCACAGTCACGTTACGATTGCCGGAGAGTCTGTACATCCGTCTGCAACAAGCTGCAGATGCCACCCGCCGCTCATTGGACGACGTGCTGCTTCACGCTGTGCAGATCGGCAGCCCTCCCAGGTGGGACGACGCGCCGGCCGAATTCCAGGCCGACCTGGCCGCGTTGGATCGTCTGGACGATGAGGCTCTGTGGCGCATCGCCCGCAGTCGCACGACGGAAGCGGGTATGGAGCGCTACCAGGAGTTGCTGGACAAGAACGCGAACGATGCCCTGGTGGACGAAGAACGTGACGAATTGGTCAATTTGCGCATTGAGGCCGATCGTCTCATGCTGTGTAAGGCTCACGCAGCCGCATTGCTTCGCTGGCGAGGTTATCAGGTACCGCCCGCCGAAGCGCTGCGGGGCGCGGCGTGAGCAAGCGTCGTCTTCCCAGCAAACTGCGAGAGCGACTTCTTGCCGCCGATGATCGGCGATGCGCGTATTGTCACACCACAGAAGCAAACTCTGGACAACCTATGACGGTTGACCACATCGTCCTGCAGGCACAAGGCGGTCCAACCACATTTGACAATCTCTGCTTTGCCTGCCGGCGTTGCAACGAGTTCAAGGGCAGCACGACCACAGCCCGTGATCTCCTGATGGGCGAGATCGTACTTCTCTTCCACCCGCGCACCCAGACGTGGAGCGAGCACTTTGCCTGGGATGCGTCGGGAACGCACATGGTAGGTTTGACGGCGATTGGGCGGGCAACGGTCGTGGCGTTAAACTTGAACAACGCAGTTATCATCGACGCGCGTCGCCGCTGGGTGAGCGTGGGCTGGCACCCACCGGAGCCTTGACCACCAACGACAGCAGGCCTCGCTTCATGCCTGAGCGAGGCCCGCTGCGCTACACGCTGACTGCTGACTACTAACCACTAACCGCTTTCTTCGCCTCCCCCCTCGTCACCCCCAGCATACACAGGATCGCCAGCAGGAAGAACGCCGGCGTCACCACAAAGATCAGGTTATAGTCCCCCCCGCCCCACTCGACGATGTAGCCGTTGATCGTCGGCCCGGCGACGGCCGCTAACTGCGACGCGATATAGTACAGCCCCGTGTAGGTCCCCAGGTCGGCGTCGGAGGCCGAGATGTCGACGACCATCGGGAGCGAGTTGATGTTGACCAGCGCCCAGCCGATGCCGCCGATCGCCATGATGGGCCAGATCAGCGTTGCATTGCGCAGGAAAAAGTTGGCCACGAGCAGTACGCCAAAGACCGCCAGGCCCAGGATGATCGTCCGCCGCCGTCCGAAGCGGGCCGCGATGTAGCCGGAGGGGATAGCAAAGGCCAGGAAGGCCAGCGATGCCACGCCCATCAGGAGCGGTGCCTGGCCGGTCGACATCCCCAGCTCGCTCACCCCGTACGAGGAGAGGAACGTCTCGACGGCGTTGTAGCCGACGAACCAGCAAAAGATGGCGCCCAGCAGGAATCCCAGGCTGCGACGGGCCTCGGGCGAGACGCGCTTGATGCCGCGCAGCGCGCCCAACCCCTCGTCATCGTGGGCGGTCGCCTCGAACTCGCGTGGCTCCCTGACAAAGAACAGCAACATCAGCACCGCCGCGACCATCAGCATGCCACCGAAGACAAAGGGCACGATCCGGCCCATCCCGTACAGGAAACCGCTCCCCAACGTGGCGATCAACGTCCCCACGCCCCCCATCAGGTTGATGACGCCGTTGGCCTGCGAGCGCAGCGGGCTGGGCGTCAGGTCGGGCATGAGCGCGATCACCGGCGTGCGAAAGCCGGCCATCGCCAGCAGGAACACGCCGATGGCGACCATGTAGAGCGCCAGCGGCGTCCCCAGGCGGTCGACCTGCCCGCTGAGCTCGGGCGGGATCATCCGCACCGCGACCGGGATCAGGATGAACGCCGCGATCGCGATGGGGGCGAGCACGACGATGAACGGCATGCGGCGGCCCAGGCGGGTCCAGATCCGGTCCGACCACAGGCCGATGAGCGGCAGGAGGAAGAAAGCGGCGACGTTGTCGAGCGTCATGATCACGCCGGTCAGGCCAGCGCCCAGGCCAAAGCCCACCTCTCCGGGCGCGTCGAACGTGGGGCTGCCTGCCTGCAGGTAGATCGGCACGTACGCGTTGTACAGCGTCCACACCACGCTGATGCCAAAGAAACCAAAGCCGATGAGGAAGGTTTTCCTATAGTCCAATTTCATCGCAGGCCTCCTGTGGGAAGTTGGGAGTTGACCAGTTGGCTTTCCAGTCCGTTCTTGTGCCCATTCAGGTCGAGCACGCGCCCCAGCTTGGCGGCGCATTCGTCTCTTTCACTGCGGAAACCTGGGCCGTACCGGCGTGCGTTTCCAGTCCGATCGGTTCAGGGCGGATGACACGTTGGGATCATTGTCCTCGTTGTCGGTGTAATACTCTTCGCCGCCTTCCGTCACCCACCGATACTTCCACTGATTCGAGCCCAGTTCCGGCTCGCCGCTATACGGGTTCACGTACTCTTCCTGCTCCATCATGGTCAGGTATGCGTCGTTCTGGATTTCGGCGTTGGTCCGCTGGCGGTGTTCCACGATTTGTCGATCCATGTCCTGCAACTGCTGCTGGATCTCCAGCATCCGCCGGTCCCGGGCCATGCTTGCCTGCTGGGCGGTCAGGAATGAGCGGGAGAGAAACTCCTGGTTCACGATTTCCTGCGCCAGCCACTGGTGGCTGATCTTGACAGATTCCAGAATGTGCCGCAATATAGGCTCCCAGACCTCGAGTTCGCCCTCGGGAGCCCGGCCGATGATCGTGTCCTTGTTGCTCCACATACCCCCGGCCATGGGCCCCATGTTCTCAATCACCGCCAGTCCCTTCTCCTCGTAGCGGACCCCATTCTCTACGTAGGAAAAGGTGACTATACCTCCATCGTAGCTGAAATTGGCAGGTAAACCCAACGCAGCCATTCTGCTTCGATACCTTTGCACCAGCAGGGGTTCGCTTTGCTGCGCCACCACCTGCACCTGGCTGGCTTGCGGGTGGGCCCAGGGGAAGACAAACTGGATGAGAAAGTCCTGGGCGGACATCAAGGGATAGACCAACATTCCCTGGTAGTTGCTGCCTGGTGGGAACATCCCCATCATTCCGGCCGGTGACATGCGCACGTCGCAGTACTTGATCTCCGGGCACCAGCGGATCAGCACGCTCCCTGTAGCATCTTGCTTTACCGTCAAGTCCAGCTTTGCCTCGATCGACTGGGCGTCGATCACCTGGTGCATCAGGTTGGCGCGCGAGATTCCCCCCTCCATCAGCCAGCCGCTGGGCACCGAAAGGCTAAAAGCCCCCTCGTTGGGCTCCGTTCTGCGCTGGAAGCAAAATCCGCCCGCTGACGTGTCCTTATGAGACGAGTCTCCGCTCCGCTTCTGCTCAGCAGTAGCTTCTTTCACCAGATACTGCTGGCAATAGGGACAGCGATTGGCGCCTGGTGCTATGGGGGCACCACAGCTTGGACAGTCCGATGTTTTCATATTAGGAAAACTCCTTGATAGTGACGATGGGACAAGTCTTTGGGAATCGGCCAGAAACCAGGTTTTTTGGGCGTCTCTCAGGCAAAGCGTACCTCATCGGGAAGGCTCCTCATGGGCCAGAGTGATTCCTTGTGCGAAAAAACCTGGTTTCTTTGTCCTATAGTGAACGGTTACCGGGTGGCTACCCGGCAGCCCTGCACAGATGCCGGTGTGCGGAGCTGTTGCTTGGTCTCGGATAGTATATCCCAACGCTGCACCCAAGTCAAAGAGACGCGGGGGCCAACCTTCCCGAAAGCGGCGACCGCAGCGGTCGCTTGGGAGCAGGATCGGCAATGTCGAAGATGGGGCCCAGAAGCGCCGAAATGTCTGTCAGGTAGCTTGTGCCAGCTTTCGGGAAGGTCGTGTGCTCCCAGTGAGCTGAATGCCATAGTACCAAAAGGCTACCCTAATCTATTGACATCACCTGCCACGTGTGGTATACTTTATCTAGGTACATAGATATTCTATGTACCTAGAATTCGCGAGAGAGGTTATGAGATGGGAAACAAGCTCGACATGCGAAAGGGGAGCACGACCGTCCTGATCCTCAGCCTGCTGGCCGAGCGACCGATGTATGGCTACCAGATCGCCAAGGACCTGGCAGCCCGCAGCGGTGGCATATTCGAGTTCAAGGAGGGCACGCTCTACCCGGCCCTTCATCGAATGGAAAAGGACGGCCTGCTGACCAGTTTCTGGGAGGTCGTCGAGGAGGGGCCGTCGCGCAAGTACTATGCCATGACCGACAAAGGGCGCGACACGCTGGCTCGCAAATCGCGCGACTGGAGTGACTTTGCGCGCGCACTGCTGCAGGTGCTGGAAGGAGCCAAGGGTTGATGTCGGCGCTGGACGAGTACCTGGACCAGTTGGGCCGCGAACTGCAGGCGTCGCCCGAGGAGGCCGCGGAGGTGCTGCGCGAGGTCCGTTCCCACGTGGAGCTGGCCGTCCGCGATATGGAGCGGAACGGTGCGGACGGGGCTGCCTGCCTGGGCCGGGCGCTGGAGCGCTTTGGGGCAGCGGATCAGATCGGGCGGGAGCTGCGGCAGGTTCACGGCCGCGCTACCTGGCAGGAGGCGGGTCTGGCAGCGCTCCCGCTGCTCTTGTTCGGGTTTCTGTTCTCCTTGCCGGCGGTGCCCATCTGGGTCGCGCCGCTGGCGCTGGTAGCGGCGACGGCGCTGGCCTGGCGCGCGGGCTGGCCGCTGTGGTGGTGGGCCTGGCTGGGCTGGCTGCCGTGTGTCGTCCCCGGCGCGCCGGGGGACCTGTTGTGGGGGGCGGTCGCATACGTGGTGATCCTGCTGCTCGTCAGCCGCCGTGACTGGCTGGAGGCCACGCTGGCGATCTACCCCCTGCCGACCGCGTGGGCCTTTGACCGCGTCGTGCTCGCCTCGGGCGAGGTGCGCAACGTGGGCTGGAGTGCGGCGACGCTGAGCCTGCTCAGCCTGGGGATGATGCTCGTGTGGGCGGCGCTCCTGGTGCGCACGCTGCGCACCCCATCCGGGATGGCCCGTATCGGGAGGGTGCTGGAAGGGCAGGCGATCATCTTTTTGCTCAATGGCTTGACCATCGTCGTGGCGCGGTTGTGGCCCACGTATCCCGACCCGTATCCCTTCACCGCGCGCCACTTCTTGTTTGTCACGCTGCCCTATGCGTTCTTCAGCGGCTTGCCGTTTCTGTTGTTTTTCGCGCTGACCTCACTGCCGGCGATCCTGGCGCTGATGCAGGCGCGGGTCCGTCGCCCGCCGCCGTCACGCCCGGTGTGGGGTGGCTGAACGGGGTTGCCAACATGATCTACGTCCGACACCTCTTGCTGTTTCTGATGGGGCACCAACCCAGCGAAGTCGTGGTTGGCGCCGTGCTGCTCGGCGTGGCTGGGGTCATCGCCACGGCGGGCGCGTCGACGCTGGTCGGACGACGCCGGGAGGCACGCACCCTCACAGTGGAGGGCTTGCCGCTGACGCTGGCCTTCCTGCTGTTCTGCCTGGCTGACTGGGCGCTGCTGTGGGTGTTGCCGCACCTGCGCCTCTCTTTCTCCTCCGAAATCGTCCCTCCGCTGCTCGCCAGCGTCATCGTGCGCCTGCTCGTCTTCTGGGGACTGGAGGGGGCGGCGCTGCTGGCCTGCTGGCGGGGACGTCGCCGGGGTGTGGCGGTCCAGACCCGCTCCGCGGCCGTCCTGTTCCTGGTCGTCAACCTGGGCTTTAGCGGCGTGCAGGTGGACGCGTACGTCGTGGAACCCATGCTGGTCGAAACGACGGAGCTCTCGCTGGCCTTCGCCGGCCTGGACCCGGCCGCGCCACCGGTCCGCGTCGTGCACATCAGCGATCCGCACATCGAGCGCTCCAGCTTTCGAGAGGCGAGCGTCATCCGCAAAGTCAATGCGCTCCAGCCTGACATCATTGTCCTCACCGGTGACTATCTGAATCTCTCGCGCCTATCCGACGCCACGTCCGCCGCCCACTTTCGCCAGTTCGTCGCGCAGCTTAAAGCTCCCTACGGCATTTACGCCGTGCGCGGGTCGGTGGAACCCACGCCAGAGTCCATGGCCTGGCTGGTCGAAGGAACGGACGTCGTGTGGCTGGAGCAGGAGGCGGTGACGGTGGACGTGCGCGGGCAGCGGGTGACGCTGGTGGGAGTGGCGTGCAGTCACAAGCTGGAACTGGACGCAGCACGGCTGGCCAAGGCGATGGCCGACGTGGACGTCGGTAAGATGGCCGACGTGGACGTCGGTAAGATGGCCGACGCGGACGTCGGTAAGATGGCCGACGCGGACGTCGGTAGCGTGCCTGCCGACGCTTTCACGCTGCTATTGTACCACTCGCCCGACCTGATACGCGAGGCCGCCAGGCATCACGTGGATCTGTACCTGGGCGGGCACACCCACGGCGGCCAACTCCGCCTGCCTTTCTACGGCGCTATCGTCACCGGTTCAACATACGGCAGGCGGTATACGTCTGGCCTGTTTGAGGAAGATGGCACCACGATGGTTATTAGCCGGGGGATGGGGTTCGAGGGCGGCGGGATGCCCCGTGCCCGGTTTCTGTGCCGGCCGGAGATCGTGAGCATCGAGATCGAGGGATCGGAGTAGAAGGCTCACTTCTCTGCACTGACCCGAAACCGCCGGATGTCCGTCAACTGGAAGGGAAAGATAGGGGTTTTCGGTTCCGTGGCAGCCGTACGACAAACTTGCCGCTGTATTCTTCCACCTCGACCGGCGCGGGCTCAGGTATATAGTCGCCATCTTCCAAAGAGAGTTCCACCCATCCCTCCTTGGCTTCCTCGACCATATTCCAGAGTTCAGCGAGAGTGTCGGCACACGTCATACATCCAGGTAGCTCTGGTATCACGGCCGTGTAACCGGTCCCGTCGGGTTCTGGGTAGATTTCAACCCGGTAGGGCAGGCTCATATAGTATTCCAGATCTTTTTCACTCATCGAATTCACCCTCGGCAATCAACTCATTGATTCGCGACAGGGCCTTCTTCACATAGACCTGCTTAATAGGACGATCAACCGGGATAGGGAAAGGCTGACAGCCCTTACGGCTCCAACAGCCCCTCCACCACTGCCATAACCTCCGCTCGATCCAGTATCCCGACCTGCTTCAACACCACCTCGCCCGCGCCGTTCAGCACCACCAGCGTGGGCACGCCGCGCACGCCGTAGCGCAGCGCCAGTGCCCCGCCCACGTCGTCCATCACGCCCAACCGCAACACCTGCGCCTGTCCATACAAGTCCCGTTCCAGCCCGTCGACGACGGGCTTGGCCAGCAGGCACGGCATTCAGGTATTGGAGTAGAACTCGACCACCGTCGGCGTACCGGCGGTCACCTGCGCCTCAAACTCGGCCGTCGAGGCCAGCTCGTCGCCCGGCGTGCGCAGAAACAGATACCCTCCGATCATCACGGCGATCACGAGGATCACCAACCCATTCTCTCTCCAGAAACGTTGCATCAAAATCTCCATCCAACTCTATTAAACTGTAGCTTCAATCACCCGCACGATCCCCAGCGCGTGGCGCTCCACTCGCTGCACCTGGAACCCCGCCGCTGCCACGGTCCGGGCCGTCTCCCGGTTCAGGCGGCACTCGCGGCTCCAGGTGTCCCACAACGGATGCAGGGCGTCCGTCAGCCAGGCCCCCAGGCCGTTGCCTCGGGTGTGCTCCAGCAGCACCAGTCGCCCGCCGGGATGCCCTTCGACAAGCTCGGGGCAGCGCCCTTCGGCCCTTCGACCACGGTCAGGACAGGTGGGCGCAGGACGGTGCAGCACGCGCCGCGCTTCGGCCAGCGCTCGCGCCGGGTCCACGACGGAGCAGAACACCAGCGAGGCCGCCACCACGTCGAAACTGCCGTCGGCGAAGGGAAGACGCTGGACATCGGCCTGGACCAACGCCGCAGGAGCCCGCGCGTGGCGGCGGGCCGCCCACGCCAGCATCTCGCCGTTGGCGTCGCAGCCTGTCACGCGCGCCCCCGATCCGTACAGCGGCAGGTTGACGCCCGTGCCGACCCCCAACTCTAGCACGTCGCCGCCAAGTCGGGGAAAAATCCGCCGCCGCAGCCGCCGAAAGATCAGCCGCTCCAGCGGCAACATCCCCCGGTCGTATGTGGAAGAGGGACTATCGAAGGCGCTCATGGCTACGCAATACGCAATACGTAATACGTAATACGTAATACGTGAAACGTGAGGGCCCTATCGTGCAGGCCGCTTACGCATCACGCATCACGCATCACGCCTCACGTTTCACGCAACGACCGCAGGACGGCCAGGTTCTCCCGATCCTCGTGCAGGTCGTCGCTCTTGGGCGTCTCCAGCAGGCCCGGCAGCCCCGCCAGGCGGGGGTCGTTCACCACGTGCCGGAACCCATCCAGGCTGATGCACCCCTGGCCGATGTGTTCGTGCCGGTCCTTGCGGCTCCCCAGGTCCCCCTTGCAGTCGTTCAGGTGGATCGCCTTCAACTGCTCCAGGCCGATGGTCCGGTCGAAGGCTTCCATCGTCGCGGTGTATCCCGCCGGCGTGCGCAGCTCGTACCCGGCGGCGAAGGCGTGGCACGTGTCCAGGCACACCCCCAGCCGTCCTCCCTCCGGCGCATGGTCCATCAGCCAGGCCAGGTGCTCGAAGCAGTAGCCCAGGTTCGTCCCTTGCCCGGCAGTGGTCTCCAGCAGGATCTGGGTGCGGAAGCCCGGCGTGGCGGCGTGGACCTGGCCCAACGCTTGCGCCACCAACGCCAGCCCCACCTCTTCCCCCGCGCCGACGTGCGAGCCGGGATGGAGCACCAGGTAGGGCACGCCCAGCGCCTCACAGCGCTCCAGTTCGACGATCAGCGTGTCGCGGGACCTGGCCCACAGCGTTTCGTCCGGCGTGCCCGGGTTGAGCAGATAGGAGGCGTGGCCCACCACCGGCTGGATGCCCGTCTCCTCGGCCTTGGCCCGGAAACGCGCGACGTCCTCGTCGGTCAGCGGCTTCACCGCCCAGGCGCGGTTCGACTTGACAAAGATCTGCACCGCGTCACAGCCGACAGACCGGGCGCGGTCGAATGCCCTGTGCAACCCGCCGGCGATCGATTCGTGCGCGCCCAGCCTCAGCATCAGGTACATTCCCCTTGCGTCATCACGTTTCACGCATCACGTTTCACGCATCACGCATCACGTTTCACGTTTCACGTTTCACGTTTCACGTTTCACGTTTCACGTTTCACGCATCACACTCTTCGCGTCACGTGCGCCTGTTCCGTGTTCCGTCACTCCTCCAGGTGCGGGATGACGCAGATGAAGCGCAGCACACCCGCTCCGGTGTTCCGGTAGCCGTGGGGCTCGTCGGGGGGGACGTAGAGAGCGACCCCCGGTCGCATCGGAATCTCCCCCTCGGGCCCTTCCGCCACACCCTCCCCCTCCAGGCAAAAGATCTCGTGCTCGAAGGGGTGATGGTGGGTCTCGAAAACGGCCCCTGGCTGGAATTCGGCCACCCGCATGGCAAAGTTGGGCGCTCCCTCGGGCCGCCCGACTACCCAGCGGATGGTTTTCCCCTCACCGGCAGACTCTTCGGGGACCTGACGATAGTCTCGTGCTAACATGCTACCTCCTCATTGTGAATCTCAGTTGACCAGCATCTAACCAAGTGGCCGTTTCCAGAAACCGATCATCTGGTCCGGCCGGAAGGCGACCTGTACCAACTCCCACCCCTCATCGCCGACCTGGTCCAGCGTCCGCTCGATGGCCCGCGTGAAGGGGTTGGGGCCAGCGTCAAAGTAGCAGGCCCCCTCGTCGTCACAAAAGATCGTTGGCGGCACCTGTTCCACCGGCTCTGGAAGCTGGTCCAGAACGTCGGCGGCCGTGTGTACAGTGATTCGATAGCGCCATTTTTCCATGTTTCCTCCAGTGCAGTGTGATCGTCCCAAACCGTTCGATTTTTCCTCTTACGCATCTCCAGGACCCGAAAGCGACGCGCCACACCAGGCGCATATCTCCGCGCTCCTGGGGACCACCGCCCCACACTGCGGGCAGGCCCGGCGCTCTTCGGGCGGAAGTGGCCCACCGGCCAGTTGGATCACGTCGTCCAGGCTGAGCTGTCCTGACTGTGGGCGGACATCTCCGGCGTTGGCGGGCGTTTGCAGGCCTGTGACCTGCATCCCCAACAGGCGCAGCAGCCCTGCCAGGCGGCCTGGTTTCTTGGCGTGAATGTACGATTCGGCGCCCCGCTGGCCTGGGCTCTTGGGAGATGCCTCCGGGACTTTGGTCAGCGCGCGTAACCTGGCGGCCGCCTGGGGATTCGCCGGGTCGAGCCGCAGGACCTGGCGGTAACATTCGGCCTGCCGGGCAGGGTCTTCGATGAGGGCAGCCAGCAACATCCAGGCCGGCACATTCCGGGGGTCTGCGCGCAGAACGGCGGCGACTTCGCGCTTCGCGCCCTCCCGGTCGCCAGTTTCGATGCGTTGCCTGAGTGTATCTAGCAGGTCCATAGAGTTTCGCACGCCGTGACCGAGGGGGAGAAACGGCCCTAGGCCACGATTGCCTCGTGTGGGCAGGCCGGCACGCACACCAGGCAACTGTAGCACAGGCTGTCGTCGATAAACGGCGACTCGCCCGGGTCTATGGCGACGATGGCCTTGACCCGGCACACCTTGCGCGCCGCGCATTTGCGACATGCCTGACACCGGCCCTCGTCCACGCGAGGGATCTTGGGCGGGGGCGAATGGCTGGGCATGCCCGTGATCCTACCTGCCTGCTCACGTGGTGCCGGATTGCTCGGCCAGCAAGCGCTCGGCCTCGATCGCCGCCATCGCCCCGGACCCGGCCGCCACGACGATCTGGCGAAAGTCGGGGCTCTGCACGTCCCCGGCCGCGAACACCCCCGGCACACTGGTGCGCTGGCGCCGGTCTGTGACGATGTAGCCCCATTCGTCCATCTCGACCTGTCCAGCGAACAGCTTCGTTCCCGGCACCATCCCGATGTAGACGAACATGCCGTCGGCCTCGATGACCGAGGTCTCCCCGGTTTTCACGTTGCGCACCCGCACACCGGTCACGGTCTTTTCCCCCAGGACCTCCTCCACGACAGAGTCCCACACGAAACGCATCTTGGGGTTGGCGAAGGCCCGCTCCTGGTAGATCTTGGTCGCCCGCAGTTGGTCGCGGCGGTGGACGACGATGACCTCGCGGGCGAACTTGGTCAGGAACAGCCCCTCGTCAATGGCGCTGTCGCCCCCGCCGACGACGACGGCCCGCTTGTCCTTGTAAAAGAAGCCGTCGCAGGTGGCGCAGGTGGAGACGCCGCGCCCGAAGAACTCGGCCTCGCCGGGCACCCCCAGGCGACGGGGGACCGCCCCGGTGGCGATGATCACCGTTCGCCCCCGGTAAGTCTGAGAATCCGTCCGGACCGTGAAGGGTGGGGTGGAGAAATCCACTTTGGTCACGGTGTCCATCACGATCTGGGTCCCGAAGCGCTCGGCCTGGCGCTGTATGCGCTGTGCCAGTTCCGCCCCGTTGATCCCATCGGGAAAGCCGGGGAAATTCTCGACCATGTCGGTGGTGGTAACCTGCCCACCGGGGAACGGGCCGGTCAGCAACAGCGATTTGAGCGCGGCACGGCCGGCGTAGATAGCGGCGGTGAGGCCGGCCGGCGCTCCGCCGATGATGATCAGGTCGTAGACCTGGTCACTTTGCTCTGCAACTGGTCGAGGCTGCACTTCCTGTTGTGGTTGCGTCAGCTTGAAATCAAGCATGGGTTGGCACCTCAATGGGGTAGGCTATAGGGAACTCCTCGTACCAGGCGTTGGCGCCGGGCAGTGGTTGTCCGCGGCGGACGTGTTACACTTTCTCCTCCGTGCCCTCCAGTGCCTCCTGCAGTTTCCCCAGCACCATCGGCTCTGGAGCGGCCCCCTCGATGTGCACCGTCTCGTTGATCACCGTGCGCGGTACGCCCATCACCTGGTACTTGATCGCCAGTTGGGGGAACTCGGTCGCTTCGACCATGTCCGCCCGCACCAGCGGGCTGGCGACGGCCAGTTGGTGGGCCAGCACCACAGACCCCGGGCAATACGGGCAGGTCGGGGTGACAAAGACCTGGATGTGCACCGGCTCGGTCACCTCCTCCAGTGCAGCAAGCGTCTCCTCGGTCAGTTCCGGCTTCCCCGCGGCCACTGTGCGGATGGCGTGCAGCAGGGAGGTGAACTCGTAACCCGACGGAATGCCGTAGAGGCGCACGCCATAGTCCTCCGCGCCGATGACGGCGACAGCCGGGATCTTGTCGATGCCCAACTCCTCGGCCCTGTCCTTGTCGACGACAAAGTCATAGATCTCGGATGCCAGTTGGTCGGAGAGTGCGGCGACCTCCTCGACCAGTTGCCGGGTCTCGGCACAGTAATCGCACTCGAATTCCTGGGTGAACATCACCAGCCGGACCGGGCCAGCCAGGTCGACCAGCTCCTGCTTCACCTGTTCCGCAATCTCCTCGTTCAGTAAAGGCATGCTTTAACTCCTTACATTTTCAAGTCTGCAACCTGCAATCTGCAACCTGCAACCTGCAATTTGCAATCCGCAATCTGCAATCCGCAATCTGCAATCTGCAATCTGCAATCCGCAATCTGCAATCTGCAATCTGCAACTCGCTTCTACGCCAGTCGCGACAATGCCACCGACAGCGCTTCGGCGATCTCATCAGGCGAACTATCCGATACCATGCATTCAGTGGCATAGGCACGCACGAGCGCTACGGTGGCCTGATGGGCAGCGGAGCGGACGGCGGCCAGTTGCTGCAGGACCTCGCCGCAGTCGCGATCTTCTTCGATCATTCTCGCGATGCCGCGGGCCTGCCCCTCGATACGGCGCACACGCCGCAGCAGATCGGCCTTGGCGGATGAATCGGCTAATTTCACCTGTTCCTCCTGCTGGAGGCTCACGGCCTCCTAACGGCTCGTCCCTCAGACGGGGCTCGGACCGCAAGACGCGGCGCACGTCCTGCTGCTCCCGCCCGTACCACCAACGCCAAACAGCGAGATGGCCTTGCGCACCTTTTCGCTCCCGCAACTGGGACAGGTGAGCGTGGTCTTTTGGGCCGCCGAACGCACGAACAGCTCGAACTTTTCACCACATTCGTCACAACAGTACTCATAGATCGGCATGTATCTCAACCTCCAATGTCTCGACGTCCGAAATACCCTACTAGGGTATAGTATACCACAAGAACTGCGTTTGTCAAGTCGCGCGGAGCGATGATTTCAACCGTCGGCGGGACTCTCCCAAATGCGATATGCTCACGCGCGTGCGGGGGTTGTCAGCCTGGGTGGTTTGTGATATAATATAACAAAATGTTATATAGTGAATCATCCATATAGCGAAACATTCTACAGCCGGCGCTATGGGTGTTGGTCACTGTTCTCAGCAGCCACCGTTTCCTGAAGCCATACACGGCGGCTGCGCACATCCGGCCGTTTGAGGTACACCCCTGGGGAATCGTTCCTAATCCCAACATCAGATTTTCCAGATTTGAATCCAGAATTCATTGTGGACCTGGTTGGCGCTGAGACCGGTGATAGGGGCAGCGGCCGACCAGGTTTTTCTTATTCTGTTGGTGGCGACCGGTTGTCCGCTTGAAAAAGTTTCGATCGTAGAGGGGAGGTGAATCGAGGTTGACGACAGTTGAGCTCAGGCCGGGAGAGTCGCAGGAGAGCCTTTTGAGGCGCTTTCGCAAGAAGGTGATCAGGGGGCGTATCCTGAGTACTGTGAAGAAGAAACGCTATTTCGTTTCCAAGAGCGAGCAGCGACGTCGTGCTCGTCTCAAGGCCGTGCGCCGGGAGAAGAAGCGCCAGCGGCGGAACGGAGGACAGTATCGCTGGTGAAGCATGATGGGTGAACAGCTTGCTGACTGGCAGCAACCACAATTCGCGGCGCTGCTTGAGAGTGACTACGACTACACACGCCCCAGACGTGGACAGGTGCGCCAGGCGGTCGTCCTGTCTGTCCGTGAGGATGAGGTGATCGTCGATCTTGGGACCAAGCGGGATGGCTTTGTCCCGCGTAGGGATCTGGAACTGCTGGACGATGCCTACCGCACCCGTCTGCAGTCCGGGGACCGGGTCCCGGTGTGTGTCCTGGATACTTCAGGCCACCGTGGCGAGCTGGTTGTCTCGCTGAACCAGGGCCTGAGGCAGCAGGATTGGCTGCGGGCGGACGAGTGCCTGGAGAGTGGGGAAATCTGTGAGGCCCAAGTGACAGGAGTGAACCGTGGCGGCGTCATCGTCCCATTTGGTCGTCTGCGTGGCTTTGTGCCGAACTCGCAGTTGGAATCGGTGCCTCGGGGCTCAAGTGGGGACCGTCTACGGCAGGCGAAGTCTGGCCTGGTGGGGCAAACTCTGTCGCTGGCGGTGATCGAGGTGGATCAGCGACGTCGACGTCTGGTGTTGTCGGAGCGAGTCGCGGGTCGCCGCAGTCGCCGGCAATTGCTGGAGGTGCTCACAGAGGGCGAAGTGCGGACTGGCGTCGTGCGCAACCTGGTCGAATTCGGCGCGTTCGTCGATTTAGGCGGTGTGGATGGCCTGATCCACGTTTCGGAGTTGGACTGGAGACACGTCACACATCCCAGCGATGTGCTGAGCGTGGGCGACGAGGTGGAGGTGTACGTGCTGAGCGTGGACCGGGAACGGGAGCGCATCGGGCTGAGCCGTAAGCGGCTGTTGCCCGACCCCTGGCCTCGCGTGGTCAGGCGACTGCACGCCGGCCAGACGGTCGATGGCACCGTGACGAAGGCGGCGGACTTTGGCGTCTTTGTAGACGTTGGCGAGGGGGTCGAGGGGCTGGTCCACGTCTCTGAGATGCCTGGCGGGAATGTCTCTCATACGGACCTGGGGCCAGGTTCCCCAATCACGGTGCGTGTGTTGGAAGTCGACCGCTGGCGGCGCCGTATCGCGCTCAGCCTGCGGCACGTCACACAAGCGGCTCCCTCGCCGGGTGCGAGGACGGCATCACCCGGTCATTGGGTGTAGAAATTGGAGGTATCGTGGAGCGCAACAAAGTGAAGCCGAGTAAGCAAAAGATCGAGATGATGGGGACGGTCATGGAGGCACTCAAGGGGACCCGATTCAGGGTCAGGCTGGACAACGACCACGAGATATTGGCCTACCTCTGTGGCAAGATGCGCAAGTACTATATCCGCATCCTGTTGGGCGATCGGGTGAAGGTGGAGCTTTCTCCCTACGATCTGACGCAGGGGCGAATCGTGTACCGCTACAAGCGCAATATGGTGCCCAGATAAATACGTGTCGCTCTACCCAACTCGACAGGCGATCAGCGCTTGTCCGAAAGTTGGTGAACACTTTTAAGAGCATACAGGATTTCGTGGGGAGGAAACGAGGATGTTTAAGGCAGGTGATTCGATCGTGCATCCGGTTCGTGGAGCCGGTATCGTGGTCCGCGTCGAGGAGCGACAGTGGCGTGGACGCAGTGCACTGTACTACAGGATCAGGTTGTTGGGCCAGCAGGGTGTCACTCTGATGGTCCCGACCGATGTTGCGGAGACGCTTGGCCTGCGACGTGCAATCCCGCGATCCAGGCTGAAACAGGTATGGCGCGTGTTGCGTGCCGATCCCGAGAGGCTGCCGGCCAATCACAAGGAGCGCTACCAGTTATTGCGAGAAAGACTGCACGCTGGGAATGTGTTTCAGGTTGCAGGGGTGGTGAGGGACATGGCCTGGCGGCAGGAGCGAGAGGGCCGCCTGACCACAGTGGGGAGACGGATATACGAGGAGGGGATAACGCTGCTTGCGGGAGAGATCGCGGCCACACAGGGCGTTGATGTGGCAGATGCCGAGACTCAGGTCACGGCGCGGCTGGGGGAAAGCCTGTCGCCAGCCCCTGCGGCGTTGTGTTGACACGGCGCGTGTCTGGCACGATAACAGCAGCGGAATGCGCAGTTGCCACAGGGGTGGGGACCGCACCTCGACTGTTCGCAGGCGAGCGTTTGACCCGCGGTGGTGCTAGATTAGAATCCTTCTGCAAGTACGAATTGTCAGCCCCCCCTAGTTATGGTATAATCCTGCAAAACGTTATATACCGAAATATGCTATGGCTAGCGCTGTGAGTATTCGTCACTTCATCCTGGGCCTGCTGAACCGGCAGCCGATGTCGGGCTATGACATCAAGTGCTTTCTAAAGAGCCTGAGTTGGTTGATCGAGAGCCCCAGTTTCGGCAGTCTATACCCGGCCTTGCACGCTTTACTGGAGAATGGCCTGGTGACGGTGGAGGTGGTCTCCCGCCAGGACAAGCCCCCGAAGAAAATCTACAGCATCACTGACGCGGGCAGGCAGGTGTTGCAGGAGTGGATCGACCAGCCGGTCGCACCAGGTGTTTCCTTGAAAGCCTTTTTGATGCGCTTGATCCTGGCCAGCAACCTTTCGCGCGCCGGCCTGGTCGCTCACCTGCAACAGCGGCGCACGCAGGTCGCCGCCCACCAACTCGATCTGGAGCAAACAGCCAGGGTGATGGACGATGGCATAGACCTGGGGGAACGGCTGGCACTTGAGTATGGGTTGGCCGTAGCCACCGCAGAGTTGACCTGGCTGGATAGAGCATTGGACCAGCTGTCTCGTTATCCGCTGTCTGCAGAGGCTGGGTGAGGCGACCTTGCTTCTCCGACAGTTTATGTACTCGCTGGGAAGCGTCCCTCATTACAACATCAGGCTTCCCCAATCCCGATCCAGCACTCGATGTGGGCCTGGGTGGTGCCGAGACCAGTAGTGGGGTCAGCGGCTTACCAGGTCTGTCTTATGGGAATTGAAGCAGACTGTGACAGACAGGGCAGCAATCCTGCGACGCGAACTGGACGCACTGCAAGCTCAGATCACCGCACTGCAGAGGGCTCTGCAGGAGAAACCTGACTATGGGCTTGGCCAGGGAGACCCGGCGGTCACACGGTGGGAGCTTGACCGTGCCCTATTGCGGCGACTCCAGGGACGGGCCGCGGGCCTGGAGCAAGCGCTGTCACGGCTCAGCCAGGGTACATACGGGATCTGCACGCGGTGTGGCAGGCCAATCCACCCGGATCGGCTGGCGGTGTTGCCGGATACCCGGCTGTGTATCCACTGCGCGCAGGCCGGCGTGCGCGTGTGATCCGCTTGGCGGTCAGCACCCGGCGGTGGCGAATCGCCATCGGTCGTGTTGGCCCCGAGGTTCGAAGTAGGTATGGAAGGGGGGAGCGGCGATGTTTGAGGCAGGTGACGCGGTCGTTCATCCGGTTCGTGGAGCCGGTGTCGTGGTGCGTATTGAGGAGCGGCAGTGGCACGGAACTAGCGGTCAGTACTATCGGATCAAGTTGTTGGGCCAGCCGGGTACCAGCCTGATGATCCCGGTTGGTGCTGCGGAGACGATTGGCCTGCGGCTCGCCGCATCCAGGTCCAAACTGGACCACGTGTGGCGCGTGTTGCGCGCCGATCCCGAGAAGCTGACGGCCGATCACAAAGCGCGGTACGAATTGTTGAACGAGAAACTTCACGCCGGGGACGTCCTCCAGGTTGCGGAGGCGGTGAGAGACATGGCCTGGCGGCGGAAGCAAGAGGGCAGCCTGACCACGCAGGGGAAGCGGATCTACGAGGATGGGATGCGGATCCTCTCGGGCGAGATCGCAGCCTCACAGGCCATTGACATGGCGGACGCCGAGACCCAGGTGAGCGAAAAGCTGGCGGAGATTGTGGCGTCGGACACGGACGAGTGATTTACGAGAGGGCGACGGCAGTTTGGCAAGGCCCGCTGTGGATGCACGGCGGGTTTTTCTTTTGGGCATCCTAGCCATGGCAAGCCCACCTGTCCAGCGCGTACGCCCACAACTCCCGGTCCTGGGGGCGGCGGAAGCGCAGGCGCTCAAAGTGTTGGCGGATGTCGTCCACCGTCAGATAGTGCCAGATGTCGTCCCACTTGGCGTATTCCAGGATGCGGGTGATGATCCAGGCCTTTTCCGCCGGGCTGCCGTGGCGCAGGATGCGGCGGATCTCTTCGTCGCTGATGTCATAATCCCAGAAGAAATAGGGGCGCTGGCCGGTATGGCTCGCTGTGCTCATCGTGACTACCTCTCTGGATGATTTTACGCCAATGCGGGGGAAAAGACAAATCCCCAGGCGGTATGGATCAAGATCAACTTGACCGCAATCCCTGGCCTGGGGCTGTTGTGCTTTATACAGGCGATTCTAGCTTGCAGCAGTGGGAGCACGGGGTTTCTCCAGAATAGGCTTTAGAGAGGCAAGTATCTGGCTGGACTCTTCGTGGGTGTGCTGCCAGCCCGACCATTCGACAAAGTCCTCGTGCATCTCCAAGCTGGCGTCGTCGGGCAGACCATTTTGAAGCAATTGGGCAAAGGTCGTCCCGTATTTTCGCTCGAAAGCCCTCATCTTTCGTTCGGCCAGGGCCAGTCGCCCTTCGACCTCGGTCAGCAGCAAGGGAGCACCGAATTCGACCAGTCGTTGCTGGACTTCCGGGACCAGTTCTGAGAGAGAGAACTCTTGCCGACTTGTTGTCTTGGGAAAGGTAGACATAATCATCATCCCCTCACCCTTGCGAAGGTTGGGTGACACCTTTCGGGCAAAGGCACCTTTGCCAGCCGGGCATCCTCCCGCATTTCCGTGCGATTCGCAACCTTCGCAAGGGTGGCTGAGCGCTTATCACTCTCGACGTATGGACTGCTCATAGTATAGCCCTCTGCAGGCGTTAAGTCAAGACAACGTTCGTCCCCGGGGCGCGTTGATGTATGTGGTGGCGTATCCTGGTGGTGTCTGCGCCTGGGGGGATGACCACGCATGGAGAAATACACGATACTACCATCGGGTATTTCTCCATCCGTGGTTATCTCTTGCACGCGGGGCGAAACCACGCATGTGTCAAACTGTCCCTACCTCAATAGTCAAACTCTCCTGACAGACAGGCGGCGCGATTTGTGGTAAGATTATGTGGGTGGCTGCGCTCGATGGCTGTCTGAGGTGGACCACCGGTTGTAACATGCCGTCTTGGCTGCCGAGTTTGGAGAGAAGATGACCACGGATAGGGAAATACACGATGCGCGCGCCAGTCGTGGATTTCTGCATCCGAGGTGCTCTTTGCGCGCAGGAGTACGGCAGTATACTAGCGATCGTTCCTATGTGAGTGGGTTTCGCTGTTCCGCAGGAGCTGACATGGGCGGGCGGGTGTCCACTGACATTACCAACCGTGTGTTTTTCCGAGACGTGCGAGCGCCCCGGTGGGTGACGTGTGTGTCACATCGCCGGGGCGCTTTGGCGTCTGTGACGATGTGAGCGTATTTCTAGAGAAGAAAGAGGTATCCCGAATGAACGAGCAGAAGAGTCTTCTACTGGAGATCGCTGAGGCCGTTGATCGGCGACTGCGGCAACATACACCGCGAGATGAGGGGCCACCACCTGAAGCACGCCATCCGCGCTGGCTGCGTTGGCTGGGGCGGCAGATGGCGCCGAACGTCGGCACGCTATTGTGGGTTGGTATGAGCCGGCAAGCCGCTAATCACCCGCATGTCAGGCGGTCTGGGGTTTGGATCACGAAACACACGAAAGGAGCACAAAACGCGCGGAGAGCTTGTGTGGTGCTTGCTCTTTCGCGGCGAGTGGGCACTGTCAACGGATTATGAGAGATGAGAGGGACCCGAGCCTGTGCAGTGGTGGAGCAGAGCGGCGGCACGAGTTATTTGAGCAGTTCAACAAACTCATCGCGGGCGAGGCTTGCGCTCTTGATGATCCGCAGCGTCAGGCCGCGCCCAGGTCGCGGTTGTGCCAGGGCACGACGACGCGGCAACCGTCGCGGGCACGCCGCATGACGACGTGACTGCCCGCCTGATGATCGATCTCGAAGCCCGCACGTTCCAGGGCACGTACAACCTGGTGGGGTTTCAACGTAGGCAAGCGTGACGTCACGCGGGCTCCAGGGTGATGCTTAACCGTCCGATAAACTGCTCTTCCAGAGCTTCGATGGGAATCGGCTCGCCGTGCTTGAGCAGGCTGGCGCAATAGGCGCGAATCGCGTCGGCCGCCATTTCGCGGGCCTCTTCCAGCGTGCGCCCTTCGGTGTAGCAACCCGACAGGGCCGGCACAGAGACCAGGTACTCACCTTCAGGCTGACGGTCGATGATCACGGTAAACTGGTATACGTCCATAGGCAGCCCTCCGTATGGGAGATTCTCGCCAGAGCTCGGAGGAGATTGTAGCATGGGCCGTTCCGAAACGCAAGAAGGAGATGTTGCGATAATGGACAGTGGGGTTCCTCCCAAAAGCTGTACCACTTGAGGCTGTGTTTATTGTGATCCTCTGGAAGTGTTCAAAGAACCTCCGAGATCAGGTCGCCGTCGTCGTAGGGCTGTGGATAGCGTGGGCAACTTGGAGTCTGCGGGGAGATGACCATGGATGGAGAAATACCCGACGGTGGGTATCGTGTATTTCTGCATCCGTGGTTATCTCTTGCACGCGGAGCGAAACCGCGCATGTGTCAAGTTTTCCCTACAGAAATAGTCAAACTCTCCTGACAGACAGGCGGCGCGATTTGTGGTAAGATTATGTAGGTGGCTGCGTTCGATGACTGGCTGGAGGGGCCACCGGTTGTAATATGCCGTCTTGGCTGCCGAGTTTGCTGGGAAGATGACCACGGATAGGGAAATACACGATGCGCGCGCCAATCGTGTATTTCCGCATCCGAGGTGCTCTTTGCGCGCAGGAGTACGGTAGTATACTAGCGATCGTTCCTATGTGAGTGGGTTTCGCTGTTCCGTAGGAGCTGACATGGGCGGGCGGGTGTCCACTGACATTACCAATCGTGTGCTTTTCCGAGACGTGCGAGCGCCCCGGTGGGTGACGTGTGTGTCACTTGGCCGGGGCGCTTTGTCATTCCGCTGGTATGACCAAATGCCATAGTCCGAAAGAGAGGAGATGTGCGATGAGGAAACCATTTGCTGCGATGATGACACTGGTGCTAATCCTGGGTGGCATTCTGCCCGGGGTTCTTTCGGTGTCTTCCCAGACCGCATCCGCCTACGCGCCGCCGTCGCCGACCCTGCCTGCACCGACTTCGCCGTCTGTGGAGCCTGACCAGGCAGGCCAGTCCTTGCCCACCCCACCTGCTCCCGACGACCTGCCTCCCGAGGTGGAGGAAACCCGCGCGCGACAGGCGATTGAGGCCGTGCTGGAGAAGCACCTGCGCTACTGGGGCCCGCGCTACCAGGTAGCCCCGGTCGGGGTAAGGGTGGAAGGCGAATGGGCCTACGGCGTCGCTCAGTGGCAGAGCCAGGCCAGGACACTGGAGGAGCCGATTCACATCCTGGCCCATCGTTCGGCAGATGGCACCTGGCGGGCGCTGATGCCCGGCAGCGACGGGCTGTACCTCCAGTGGGTGGACGCCGTGCCGGAGAGCCTGGTACTGGCTGGCGAGAAGGGACAACTGCGCGCGCAGGCTACGGAAGCTGATGCCTTGCGACAACGGCAGGCTTCTTCGTCGGTCCCGCCAACTGTGCCAGGAATATCTCCAAGCAAGGAAGGTCCAAGCGAGCCGATCGAGCACATTTCTGGCCCGACACAACCCATAGCCACCCCGGTGCCTTCGGTGGATGATCAACGGCAGTCGTATTCTCTTGAAGATCCACCTTTCCTCTGGGCGCCTAATACAAGCAAACTGCTGTATCGTCAGCTTAATTTAGCTCCGACTGGTCCTGGCGGTTCCCCATACGATCTATGGCTTTTCGATGCTCAAAGCGGTGTGAGGCGATCAATAATAAGCGACAGTAATGCATGGCGGCCTGCTTATACGGTTGATGGCCAAGTTGTTCAGTTCTGGAAAGAAGGTGTACCCTATCAGGCAAACATTGCGAACATTGACCGCATAACTCTGAACGCAATACCCACAGCGCATCACCCTATCAAAGGCGAGTTTTCCCCCGATGGGTCCCAACTGTTGTATATAACTTCAGAAGGGGAAATGAGATTTCATCAGATTGAGACCGGAGAAGAGCGTGTACTAGGAACTCTGCCAACACTGGCACAGCCTGGAGCTCTATGGCCCGAGTGGTCGCCAGATGGCAACTACATCGCTTTTCTCTCTGGTGGCTATGCATATCTCTTGTCTGTCAATGCTTCCTCGCTCAATGAACTGTACACTCTCGGTGAGGTGCCCGAACCCCAAGGTGAACTGTCGCCTGATTTGCACTACCTGCGCTGGTCCGCTGATAGTGCATCTTTGTTCTCATACCGAGGAGATGTTTTTGTTGTCCAACCAAGCACAGCCTCTCAGCCAGGCTTGCCTCGACAGTCTTCAAGTGATGGTGGATTTACCGCTTACGTTCAGGCTGGCGAAGTGTTCATCCACAATACCATCACCAGATCAACCGAACAACTAACCAACAACCAGGCAGTCATACTACGGGGCCAGAGGAATGAAGCAGTATCAAACAGTATGGCAGTAGCAGCAGTAGCCGACGGTTTCGACTTTCCCGTAGGCAAACCTGACGGCAGCGGCTATCACCATGGAGAGCAACCAGGGGGCAACGACGGATGGGATTTCTTGGAGTGGACGGGCGATGTCTACCATCCAGGAGAGGATTGGAATAAGGACTGCGGAGGCGATTGCGATTTAGGCGACCCGGTTTATGCCGTTGCCAATGGTACTGTTATAGACTCCAACTACTATGCTCAGAGTTGGGGCAATGTCATACTTATCGAGCATGTCCTTCCAGACGGATCCAAGGTTTGGTCACAATCTGCACATTTAAGAGATCGCTTAGTTGGCAGTGGCAAGGAAGTAAGCAAGGGCGAACAGATTGGCACAATTGGCAAAGGCGCTGGTGATATATACTGGGCGCATTTGCACTTTGAAATTCGGATTCAGTATCGCTCTGCAAGTGCATGGGTCACTGGGTGGTCACAAGATTGGATCTTGCAGTACTATACTGACCCGACAGATTATATCAACAACCATCGTCAGATTGGCAGCACCTGTTCCGCTCCCTCCCTTAACTCACCCAGTGACGGCTACATTCACACCTCCTCTGATCGTACGATTACCTTCAACTGGAGCCCGCCATCCAACTGTACCCCCGACGGTTACACCTTCCGGGTCAAGACAGTGCCTGATATGGATTCAGGAGGTGACACGGTCTTCGATGAAGGACAGGGGGGAACCCAAGTGACCAAGCAGTTTGGCTCTCAGTGGGACAACAGGGATCTTTACTGGTCCATCCGGGCCTGTAAACCGTGCACCCCATTCAATCCTGGACCATGGGCTCCTTCGCGCCGCTTCCGGATTGAACCGTCCACACCATCATGCAATCCCGGTGCTGGCCAGATTGCATTGTTCGTAGATGCAGACTACCATGGCCAATGCGTGGTCAAGAACATCGGCGAGTACCCCAACCCCAATAGCATTGGCCTGCCTAATGACTCGATCTCCTCGGTCAAGGTCGGGGGCAACGTCAGGGCTGTACTGTGCCGGGATGACAACTACCAAGGCGGTTGCGAGACCTTCACCAGCGACGACCCTGACCTGGGCAACAACAGCATCGGTAACGACCAGGTCTCCTCGGTCAAAGTTGAGCCGCGCTGCAGCCTCAATGCTGACCAGATTGCATTATTCGTGGACCCCAACTACGGTGGCCAGTGCGTGGTCAAGAACATCGGCGAGTACCCCAACCCCAGCAGCATCGGCCTGCCTAATGACTCGATCTCCTCGCTCAAGGTCGGGGGCAACGTCAGGGCTGTACTGTGCCGGGATGACAACTACGGGGGCGGTTGCGAGACCTTCACCAGCGACGACCCCGACCTGGGCAACAATAGCATCGGCAATGACCAGGTCTCCTCAGTCAAAGTCGAGCAACGCATTCAGCCGCCATCACCTCCCTCGCTCCTGAGTCCGGCCAACGGTGCAGTACTGAACGAAGGCCAGGAAATTGTTCTCTCCTGGTCCGCTACGGGCAATGAATACTATGGTGAGGTTTGGGGTGGACCGGGCGGCACGCTGACCTTTGGCTGGCAGGGTCCCACGTCCAAGAACATCGGCGCCCAGTGGGCGGGTTACACTTACTCATGGCACGTCAAAGCGCGCAACAGCGCGGGTGAGAGCGGCTGGAGCAGCACCCGGACGTTCACCGTGAGGCCGGCGGCTCCGTCCAACCTGAGCGCCCAGGCCGTTTCCTGCCACCAGGTCAATCTCTACTGGACCGACAACTCGAGCAACGAGGAGGGCTACAGGATCTATCGGAACGGTTCCCAGGTGGGCCAGGTGGGGATGAATGCCACCAGCTATCAGGATGACAGCCTGAATGAAAACACTTCCTACTCCTACTATATCAGGGCGTTCCGAGGCACCATACAGTCCGATCTCAGCAATACTGTCAGTGTCCAGACTCCGCCCTGTGTTGTTAAGCCCGACCTGCGCCCCTATGCTCCGCCTGGCTATCCTTACCCAGTGGTACCTTCATCCGTGCAGGGTACGCATGAGGTCAACACTCTCTACGCGGGCCAGCCCACCTATTTTGACTGGCATTTCATCAACGGTGGCAATGCGGTCGCACCAGGCACTTTCTACGTTGAGCTGTGGGTAGATGACTACCGAGTGCTCCGATATCCACAACCTGACTTTAGTCCGGGACAGGTCGGCGGCTTCGATGACTGGGCACATACTGTCACTATTCCAGGGTGGCACACGGTGCGCTTGATCACCGATCCAGACGATACCGTGGACGGATCAGATGAAAACAACAACGTTTGGGAGCATCTGTTCTATTGGACCCCATGTGCTCCCTATGCCGATAATATGGAGAATGGCACGAACGACTGGGGTGCCACCGGCCTGTGGCACCAGGTAGGTCCAGGTAGCCCCTACCGGGAAAGCCACAGTGATTCGCATAGTTGGTGGTACGGCCGGGATGCCACCGGGAACTATGACACTGGCGCAGCGAACTCCGGCGACTTGACCTCCCCCCCCATCTACATCCCCTCTGCGGGCTATTACCTGCGCTTCTGGTACCGGTACGAGACCGAAACGCATGGACAGGCCTACGATCAACGCTGGGTGCAGATCTCGGTTGACGGTGGCCCGTTCAACGATGTCCTGCAACTGTATGACGATCCGAAGAACTGGTGGCTTCAGAGTCCGGCCATTAACTTGTCGGGTTATGCCGGCCATGCTGTTCGGGTGCGTTTTCATTTCCACACGATCGATGATACATTCAACGATTACCGCGGTTGGTACATAGATGACTTTGAGATCAACACCACGCCGCCGCCCAGTTGTGCCGATAGCCACGAGCCCAACAACACGGCGGCCCAGGCCACAGCCATCGCCTACGGCCAGACCCTCAGCGCCGACATATGCCCTGGGGGCGACTATGACTTTTACCGTTTCACCGGCACGACGGGCGACAAAGTCGTGGTAGACATCGATGCCAAGGTCAATGGTTCATCGCTGGACTCCTACGTTTTCTTGTTGGACAGCAACGGGACAAGCGTCCTGGCTGAGCACGACGACGAGATCACGTACGAACGGCAAGATTCACATCTCAGCCACCAGTTGCCCCACAATGGTACCTACTACATCAAGGTGCGCGCCTGGAACCACCCGTCGGTCGGTGGGACTGATCACTTTTACACTATTCGCCTCTTGACCGACAACACCAGCCCTTCTGTCCAAATCACCTCGCCGGCACACGATGCCTGGCTCAATCCTGACCAGCAGACTGTCACGACGGCTGTCAGCGACAGCGAGAGTGGCATCCGCAACGCCGAGTTCTACTGGCACGACGCGAATTGGGATGGCAGTTCCGACTGGATCGTCCTGAACGATGACTGGGACGCTGGCGATGGCTGGACATACCAATTGGATACCAGCAGCATTTCCGAACAGTCACAGGGTTGCGTGGTGTTCATCTATGCCTACGACTGGGCCGGCAACTATGCCGGATACGGCTCATATCACCTGGGCATTGACCGCACCCTGCCAGTTGGCGTTGCTGGCGTCTTGCCGATGTACGGCGATGCTCCTTTCCGCGACTTTTACGTGTACTGGTGGGACAGCCACGACAACTTGTCCGGCATCGCCAGTTACGACGTCCAATACCGCGATGGGACCAGTGGTACCTGGACCGACCTGCTCACCAACACTGACGATACGTATACCCGCTTCGTCGGCTTCGATGGCCATACCTATTACTTCCGCACCCGCGCCCGCGACTCGGCAGGCAACCAAAGTGCTTATGCCAGCGGCAATGGCGACGTGCAACACAAGGTGGAGATTTGTTACACTCCCCCGGATGCCTACGAAGTGGACGACACACGCACCAACGCCCGCTGGATCATACCCGACGCCCCGATGCAGGTGCGCTCGTTCTACGCCCAGGGGGACCGGGATTGGGTGAGGTTCTACGCTGCTGCTGGCATCACCTACACGCTGATGACGACCAATACCGGCGGCCACTCTGACACGGTGCTGTACCTCTACGACAGGGACGGAACCACACTCATCACTTCGAACGACGACGCCCCGGACAGGTGGCCGGCATCGAGGATTGACTGGCAGCCTTCGACAGGCGGTTTCTACTGGGCCAAGATCGAGCACTGGGATCCCTGGGCCTACGGTTGTACCACGGGTTACGGGCTGTCCATCACTGGAAGCAGGCCGACGCCTTTCTCGCAGGTCTATCTGCCGCTCATGGTTCGCGATCTTGATCCCTCGCCGTCTCCCCCGACGGCTGTCGAAACGCTTAATTTTAGAGTGAGTTTCTATGGCAGGGATAACGGTGCTGATGAGCCTCAAAATGTGCCTATCAAGGTTACGGTCATGAACCTTGCACTTGACCATGTCCTCTTCGAATCAGGTTGGGTGGCAGTGACACCGGCCAGCGGCAGCGACAACTGGGGCATAGCTTCTGTGGATGTGACGAGCGCTGGGTTGGCATCTGGCCAATACTACCAGGTCTTCGTGAGAGGCGCGATGCATTTGGCTAAACGGGCAGCGGTGTTGCTGGCGGAGGGGATGACCATAGACTACACCGATGCCGATCTGAATCCAGATGCCGTTCTCTGGACGTGTGACGTCAATCAGGACAATCAGGTCAACAGGGAAGACATGACGAGAATAGTTTCATACTACGGCCAAACAGCACCTACGACCCCAGATCCGTCCTCGGAGCTTTATCGCAGCGATCAGAACGGTGATGGAGTGGTCAATGTCTATGACTGGGGCATTTGCATCTATAGTTATGGCAAGGTAGGTGATCCTTACTGATCCTGGCCTGGTGATTGGCCAATCAGCCGGCGGACTGGGGTAGTGAGCCTCTGAAGTTATGGGAATGTGAGAAGTGAGTAAAGTGTGGACCACGAAGCACGCGACAGAGGCGCGAAACATAGTATACCAGGAGGATTGCTATGCGTAGGAATACTGTCTTCTGTGTGATGCTGCCTCTGGTTATACTCTTGGGCATTCTCGCGCCGACTACTACTATGTCTTTGCAGTTGTCTTGCCCGAATGGGAGTGAGAGAGGGTGATCAATAACATTCGCGTGTATCGCGCAATTCCTGTAGGGGCATGGCGACCCTGTCCCACCCCTGGTTGCGGCAGGAGGCCGAGTAGTGAGGTGTGTGATGAGAAAACGATTCAGCATGACCGATAAGGGCAAGGTTGCTCATGAGTTCTTTGCCTTTGTCACCCTGCTCTGTCTGGCGTTCTCAAATCTGGGCTCGAGTAATGCAGTGACAACACGAACACAGAGAGGATACATCGAAGCTCGGAGCAGATACGCCACCGGCCGGAGAACATACCTACAAGGTACAGTGGCGTGTTAACGCAGGTTCTGAGGGAACGTTAAGGGCGTCAGAGGTGGCCTACACAGAGAACTTGTAGCGATCGAGTTCAAGCGATAGCCGGGGGGGGGCGCGCGTGGCAAGGGGTAGACAGGGCCTTGCTGCGACACTGACGAGAAACACTAAAGAATGGATTCCAGTTGGTCTTGTGCAAGGCCCGGTCGGTACTATACCTCACGCGGGCATAAATTGCGCTTTTTCAAAGGTCTGAAACTTCAAGGTGAGTAGCGAGTCTAACGCTTGCTTATGCGTTGTATGGGTTTCACTAAGACACTTCACAATGGCGGCTTTGA
>Ga0307379_10000935_pt1 | contig 47381 bp, 36 predicted proteins | sample UN2MG_FD_202237 | JGI IMG/M metagenome (GOLD analysis project Ga0307379, IMG submission 202237) | Soil microbial communities from Risofladan, Vaasa, Finland - UN-2 | ecosystem: Environmental > Terrestrial > Soil > Coastal area > Acid sulfate soil | place: Finland: Risofladan, Vaasa | collected... | reverse complement strand
GGGACAGGAGTGTCCCGCCTACCATCGCGGGACAGGAGTGTCCCGCCTACCATCGCGGGACAGGAGTGTCCCGCCTACCGCGCGGGCTGGGGATGTACCAGATCGCGGGCCAGCCTGGCCCGGGCGTAGAGGTTGCCCTGGCCGTCGGCGTAGGTGTCAATGATCTCGTGGGAGGGGAGCGCGGCTTCGAGGGCGGCGCGGGCGGCGGTGGTGTCGCCTTCGAGCTCGGACACGAGGTATTGGTTCACGTTCAGGGCGAGGTCCACCCGGGCGCGCTCGCGGGCGGTGTCGCGCTTGAGATAGTCGTTGTTGATCTCCTTTTGCGCGCAGCCCACGCCGTAGAAATAATCGCTGTCGCTTTCAGGCGCGGCGGGATCGAGCCAGGCCGGCGGCGGTCCGGGTGTTTTTTTCGCGGCGCAGGCCGCGCCCAGCCCGCCGGCGATGAGCGCGAGGCACGCGGCCCCCAGCAGGCATCCAGGAAAATAATATGATCGCGGGCGGCGCACGGGTCATGTCCTTTTATTTTTTTCTTGCGGTCTTGCGTGCCTTGCGCGCGGACTTTTTCGCCGGCTTGGCCTCGTCCCACCAGTCGGCTTTCTTGGTGAGGGGCAGGCGGAGGTCGGAGAGCGGCCGCTCGGACACGGTGGGCCCGATGGGCATCTGCCGGCGCTTGAACTCCGCGCTCATTAACATTCCGAGGACGGCCTGGACGGTTTCCAGGCCCTCTCCCTTCTCGACCAGCTCGGCGATGGACTCTCCTCCTTCGAGCAATGAGTGGAGGATGCGGTCCAGGTCCGGGTACGGCGGCAGGGCGTCCTGGTCCGTCTGATCGGGCCGCAGCTCGGCCGACGGCGCGCGTTCGAGCACGCTCTCCGGGATGGCTTCCCGGCCCGCCTTGCGGTTGTACCACTGCGCGATCTCGTAGACCTGGGTCTTGTACACGTCAATCAGCGGCGCGAACGCCCCGCAGGTGTCGCCGTAGAGCGTGCAGTAGCCGGTAGCCGCCTCGCTCTTGTTGGCGGCGGCCAGCACCATGACTTTGAGCTTGTTGCTGAGCGCCATCAGCACCTGGCCGCGGATGCGGGCCTGGAGGTTCTCCTCGGTCACGTCGGCGTCCATGCCCTGGAAGGCCGGCGCCAGCGTTTTGAGCATGGTCCTGTAAGCCGCGGTAACGGGGATTTCCTTGAACAATACCCCGAGATTCGACGCCGTTTTCCGGGCGTCGCGGCGGGTTTCCACAGAGGTGAACGGACCGGGCATGGACACGGCCATCACCCCTTTCGCGCCCAGGGCCTCGCGGGCCAGGGCGAGCGTGAGCGCCGAGTCCACGCCGCCGGACACGCCCACGATGGCGCCCGCAAAATCGTTCTTGCGCGCGTAATCCTTGACCGCGAGCGCGAGGGCCTCGAAGATCTCGCGGGGGCCTTTATGGAGCGGCTCGATGCGGGCGTTGATGCGGACGGGTTTTTTGCGCTCGGGCCATGCGCCGGGGATGGTGATCCGGTGGGCCTTGTCGAGATTGCTCCCGCGGGGAGCGGAGGCGTGGAATACCCTCTGGCGATGGTCCTTGAGCTCGCGGAGGTCGAGGTCGGCCACGACCATGTCCTCGGCAAAGGAACGTCCGCGGGCCAGGACCTCGCCGAAGCCGTCGTAGATCGCGCTCGCGCCTCCGAAGATCATGTCGTCCTGTCCGCCGACCGGGCTGACCAGGGCGATGGCCACCGCGTCCTCCCTCGACTTCTCCCGCATCATGGTCTCCTTGACCGGGCGGTGGCCGTAATGGAACGGCTCGTTCCACAGGTTGATCAGGAGCTCGATCTCGGCGGGGAACACGGGGTAGCCCAGGTCGTCGCCGATGGTGACGGCGGCCTTGAAGCGGTCGGTCTCGATAACCAGCGGCCTCTCGCCCGCCGAGAAGTAGCGCGATTCGTCGAAGCGGCCGCAGCAGAAGAGGTAGCGCTTGCGGGCCCAGCCCAGGATTTTGCCCTTGTGGATAACGGCGGCGGCGTTGAAGAGCGCGACGTCGCTTTCGATGCCGCCCAGGATGACCACCATCTTGGAGGACGGGAGAGTCGCGCGGATTTTTTGCATGGCCCGGCCGGCGGCGCCGATAAAGGAGTCCCGGAAGACGAGGTCCTCCACGGGACAGCCGGTCAGGGTGTTCTCGGGGAAGAGCAGAATCTCGACGCCCAGGCGCTCGGCCTCCCGGACGCGGGAAAGGATCGCTTCCACGTTGCCGGTGAAGTCGCCCACCCGCGTGCAAATCTGGCCTATTCCGATACGGACTATCGCCACTTGCCGCTACCTCCGCTTTCCGGCCCGGCGCCGGCCCGGGCCGTCCGATGAAAAACTTACTATGCGGCCAACGGCGAGTCAAGAAAAGCGCGCGGGCGCCCGGCCCAGAATGGCGGAAAGATTTTACGCTCTGTGCACTGCGGGGTGGATGAATGTGGCCGGCGCCGAAAAGAATTTTTACACGGATGAGCCTCTTGCAAAAAGATTCCGGGGGGTAGCGCCGGCATCTTGCCGGCAACGTAACCCCCTAATATTACTGGTGCCTGTTTTTGCCGCCAAGATGGCGGCGCTACATTTTGCAAGAGGCTCGGATGGAACGGATTAAAACGGATTCCACGGATCGGAAATAACGGAGCTCCGTGTGATCCGTCCCCAATCCGCCGGCGTGAATCAAACAACCCCGCTCCCAGTCATGCATTTTGTCCTCTTGCTTAAGCCTACGGATGATAACGGATGGCACGGATCATTGTCATGAAAACATCGTTCCGATCCGTGTCATCCGTCCCATCCGTTTTCATCCGTGTAAATTCTTTAACCCCGCCTGATGATGATCCACTCTCGAATGCGGAGAACCAAATTTTAATTGCAGCGCGGGTCTCCGGCCCGCGGCACGAGATCAAGGGGCAGGCGGAACGCGAACCGGGAACGGGTTTACATCGGGAGGTGCTTACCATAGAATAGTGGGGCCTGGCGCGGACCGGGCGGCGGCCATGACGATAAAAGAACGACTCGACAAGGACGTCTTCCTCCACTTCAACCTGGTGCAGGTGGGAGTGACGGTGGCGGGCTGCTTGATTATTTTCTTCTTCATCCTGGAGGCCTGTCCGGGCCTGATGGGGATGTCGTGGGAGCTTTTGATCCGGGGCGCTCCGGTGGGCATATTGCTGGGCGTGCTCTCGCTCACCTACAACTCTTCATATCTCAAGGTGCTCTTCGACCTGGAGCGTTTCACGCTCCGGGGCCGGGAAATGGAGAGCGGAGCGTGGGCCAGGCTCCAGGAGGCCACTTACAAGCTGCCGCTGCGCCTGCTGCTGCTGACTTTTCTCATGTGGCCCCCCGGCATCGGTGTGATCGCGCTGTGGATGAAGCTCACGGGGATCCTGAACCTTGAGGATTCGGTGCGCATCGCGGTATGCGGCCTGCTCTTCTCTCCGCTGCAGGGCCTGGTCTTGTTCTATTCCACCCGCTACAGCATGCGGCGGCTGAGCACGCTGCTCCATGAGCTGGGCCACGGGATCACGGGCGAGCGGCGGGGCGGCCTGGGGATCCGGGAGAAGCTGATCGCGAGTTTCGTGTGCCTGGCGGTGATCCCGCTGCTGGCGGGGGTGCTGATCAGCCAGGTGCAGCGGGAGCGGGTCGCGGTGAATTTCCGTCTTAATGACGTGTGCCGGGCGCTGGACCGGGTGCAGGCCTCGGCCGGACAGGAGAACTCCGCGGAGTCGTGGGAGCGGGCGGGCCGGGCCGCGCTGCAGGGCGGCGGGCTGCCGGAGGGGACGTCGTTCCTGGTCACGGACGAACACGGCGGGCTCGTGTCCGGCGAGTTCGACCGGGCGGCGCGCAAGGTGTGGCGCGAGGGCATGGCGGAGGGGGCCGCGGGCGGCGAGTGCCAGCGCATGCCGTTGCCGGGGCAGCGGCGGTTCATCGTGATGAAGTACTACCGTGACCCCGAGGTCTGGATCAGCGCCGTGACCTTTCCCTTTCCGCCGGCGGCGCCGTTCTGGTCGAGCCATGGCGTGACCATGGTCCTGGTGGCGGTGGTGATCGTGATCGGGGTGTTTCTGGGCTTTGTCGCGGCGGCGGACGTGGGCACGCCGGTGCGCCGCCTCTCGGAGACCGCGGCGGCGGCGGCGCGGGGCGAGCGGGCCCAGGCCTCGGGTTTCCTGCCCGACGACGAGCTCTCGGAGCTGTCGTTCGGGTTCAACTCCCTGGTCGCCTCGATCCATCAGGAGTTGGCGCGGTCGTCGGAACTGGTGGCCCAGGTCCGGGAGGTGATCGCGGGCCTGGGCGAGCAGACGAAGAGCATCGCCCAGCTGGGCGAGCGGCAGCGCCAGGTCATAGACGAGCAGAACTCGCTGTCGGTTCAGGCCAGCGGGAACGCGGAAGAGGTCACCCGGGCCTCCTCCGAGATCAAGGAGCGGGCCCACTCCACGCAGTACCAGATGGACGAGGTTGCCGTGGCCACCCAGGAGGCCGACACCACGCTGGGCGAGGTGTCCAAGATCATCCAGGACATGATGGACCACTCGGAGCTGATCTGGACCAAGATGGAGAACCTGGAGTCCAAATACCGGCGGATGGAGGAAGTGGTCAAGATCATTGACGACATCGCGGAGCGCACCGAGATGCTGTCGCTGAACGCGGCCCTGGAGGCCGGGACCAGGACCGAGGTCGGCGACCGCTTGTCGGTGGTGGCGACCGAGGTGCAGCGTCTCTCCGAGCGGATCAGCGAGCAGACCGCGGACATCAGGGCGCTGTTCAACGAGATCCGCCGGGCGTCCATGGAAATGGCCCAGGCCATTGACGTGGCCCGGGCCCGCGCCCAGGAAGGTCCGCAATGGCTGAAACGGCTCACGGACAGCCTCAGGGGCATCGAGAACCGCGCCCGCGCCGCGGCCGGGTCCATGGCCGAGATCGTGAACATGACCGGGGAGCAGGGCCAGGCCCTGGAGCAGATGAAGATCCTGATCTCGGAGATCCAGGCCGTGGCTTCCGTCATTGACGAGGTCAGCGCCGGGGCCGAGTCAACCATGGAGCGGCTGAACAGCCTGGCCGGACACCTGAGGCAACTGGTGGAGGAAAAGGGCTAAAGAGATTGCTCCGGGGCCGGCCGGGCCGTGACCATCAGTATTCTTCAAACGCCAAGGCGCCAAGGCGCAAAGAAAAAATAAAAAAATATCTTTGCGCCTTGGCGCCTTGGCGTTTGAATTATCGCCTGAAATCAGGGAGCGCTCTGATTGAGCATGGAGACGATGCTTTGCAGGGCGAAGTCCAGGACCTGTTCGGCGCCCGTGAGCGTTTTGTGGATTGACCGCGCTCCTTGCCTGGCCGCTTCGATCCCCTTGATCGCCGGCGTGTAATTGATCTCCTCCTCGATCTCGGCCTTGATGATCAGCGCGTCACGGATGACCCCCCGCGTCCGCTCGATCTTTTCGGCGTCAATCTCGGGGCCGCCCGTTTCCAAAAAGCGCACGATCACGTTCCATTGCTCGGGGATGATGAAGGGCTTGACCTTGTTCCAGAGCGCGGGCTGGTCCGCGAACAGGAACGCGCGGATTTTTTCCAGGCAATAGTCCGTGTCGGCCAGCCGGGCTTCCAGGCGGGACTCCCGCTCCCGCTGCTCCTTTAAGCGGGCCAGGGCCTCGAGGTCCGCCGCCAGGCTCGCGCGGATGCGCGGCTCCAGCTCCGACCGGATCTTCTTGATGATCTCGAGTTGCACCTGCGCGCTGATGCCGGGCGCGGCCGGCGGCGCCGGCGCGGCCGCGGCCCGCGGTTCGGACGACATGCCTCCCTCGGGGACCTGCTCCCCGGCGGCCCCGCCCAGCTCCTTTCTCAACTCCTCTTCCAGCACCGGGGTCAACATGGTGCGCAGGTCCTGCTTCACCTCTTCCCGCACCTCGTCCCACAGCTCCTTGCGCAGCTCCTCGCGGACCTCGTCCCGGCAACTCTGTTCCAAGGTCCGGCGGATGCGGTCGCGCTCCACCGCCGTGATCTCCGCGGCCACCTTCTCATGGATCGCCGGGTACAACTCCTCCCGCATCCGGGCCTCCAAGACGGCCCGAAGGTCTTCTTCAACCTCGCCCTGCAATTCGCTCCTAATCTGGGCCGCCACCTCGGGCCGGAGCTCCGAGTGGAGCTGCTCGCGGACCTCCTCGCAAACCACCGGCCAGAGCCGGGCCCGGAGGTCGTTTTCCACCTCGTCCTTGATCCGCTCCTCAACGTGGCGCCGGATCTCCTCCATGGAGATGTCCCGGCCCGGCGGGACCGCGTCCGCCAGCCACGCCGGGGCGGCCGGCGCCACTTCTTCAGGGGCGTAAGGGTCCGCCAGCTCGCTCATGATCCGCTCGTCCGCGTCCTCCAGGTTCAGGTCCCGGCCCGGCCCCAGCCGCGGCCTCGCGCCTGGCAATGACGGCCCGCCGCCCGCATCATGCCCGCCCTCCTCCGGAGCGCTCCCGCCGGAACCGGGACCGGGCCCGTCCATGGCATGGTCGTAGCGCAGGTACTCCTTGATGACCTCGTCAAACGACGGATCAAAGCCCCGCGGCAGCTCGACCTTGACCCCGATCTCCGCGGCCTCCTCGATCATCCGCGAGAACACCCGCGAGAAGACGTGGTCGGGCACCGAGTATTCCTGGCGCACCCATTGATAAAACTGGCTGGTGTCGAGGCGGTCATCCTTGAAAGATACCGGGACCACCTGCTTCACGAAATGGCCGATCATGGGGTCGGGCATGTAGTCGCGGAAGCCTAAGGAGCGGCAGGCCCGGTCCAGGGCGGTGGTAAGGATCAAGATTTTTTCGCGGGCGTCCGGCATGGAATCGCGTTCCGTGGTTCTTATCTATTTAGCATAGCCCAGGAAAAATTTCAATATGGTAAAGCCTACTTGCGGCCGATCCGGAGCGCGGCCCGGTCGGTGCCCGCCGCCTCGAACGCCGCGCGGAGCGCCGCCACGTCAGCCTGGCGGTGCGGGCCCGCGGCCGGATCGTGGTAACGCACCGTGTTGCCCGCGTGGCCGGTCAGGACCACGTTGTAGCGGCAATAGGGCAGCGACGGGGCATGGCGCAGGACCTGGCGGCTCACCGCCAATACGACCAGGTCTCCCACGTCGAACCATTCCAGGGCCTCGTCAAAAACGGCCGGGCGCTCCTGGAAATTCTCCTCCTTCAAGTACGGCAGCGCCCATTGCAGGGCCTCGCGGTCAATGCGCTTGCCGGCCTCCGCTCCATATCTTTCCTGGGCCTTGCCCGCGGCAAGCTCGGCGTAGGGAGTCTGGGCCTGGAGCACGGCGCGGCAGCCCTTCTGCAAGAGGATGGGGATGAGCTGGGCCTCGAAGGTCCAGAAGCCCTCCCGGTGGCACACCATCTCCGCAACGTCGGTGCAGGGGGAATGCTCTTCCGGCTCGAAGTAACCCAGCGCCATGCGGGCGCAGGCCACGCCGGCGTCAAGGTCCGAGCGCTCGGAGTAGTAGGGAATCGGAAGGAGCGTGGCGCGCTGATCAGAGGCCGCCGCCGCAAACGCGCCCAGAGCCGTCGGCGCTCCCGCCGCCAACGCCAGGAACTCTCTCCTTCCGAGTGCGCGGGCCCCTTCGGAAACAGACCCATCCTGACCGTGATCCTTCAAGTCCCTCACCTCATGCCTCAAGCCTCACGCCCCAAGCCTCAAGCCCCACGCCCCATTCCCATTCCCATTCAACGTTTCCAGACCTCGCGGGCCGCGAGGTCCGGCTCGGTGGCGTCGTCGCCGCCGCCCGGCGCGGCGTACCAGAAGGCCGTGGCGTTCACGTCAATGGTCGTGTCGCGGTGGTGATAGATCTCCATGTCGAAGCGGAGGCCCGACTCGAAGGGAATGGCGTCGAGTATCTGCCAGCGGTACTGGGAGACGATGGCGGCGCGTCCGGTGGCGTTGGAGACGGCCTCCCACAGCCAGGGCACGGTCAGGACCTGGGGCGCCGCCAGCCACTCGCGCGTGGGCAGGCTCACGCCGTGATAGGCGTGGGTGAACTTGAAATACTGCACGCACCAGGCATAGCCGAAATAGTCCTCCGTCCCCGTGCCGAAGATGGAGGGGAACTGGTCTTGGTCCACCCACACCTTCTCGTCGCCCTCGCCCCACCAGAAATACTCCATCGGGTTGCGGACGTTCATCTCGAGGCCCACGAAATGGCCGCGGCCGTGGGCTTCCAACATGCGCATATCTGAAAAGGGACGGGTCCGGATCCCGTTCTTTTCGCGGTACGCCGCGTGGAAATAAAGCGTGTCGTCGTCCCACTCGCAAGGCGCGGTCACCACGGCGGCCCGGAGCTTCAGCCTTTCGCCCGACTCGTTTAGCAGGCTGAGCACCGCTTCCTCCCGAAACGGCATCACCCAGCGGCTTAGGAGCCTGGCCCCGTGCTCGGTGCGCTCGATCAGCGCGGGCAGCGAGCTCATCCCGTTGGCGCCGGGCGAGGTCCCGAAAAAATCGCCGAGCGGCGCGAGCGCCTGGGCCTGGGCCATGCCGTCCCATTGCATGGTGAGCAGCGTCTGGCCCAGCACCGCGTCCAGATACCTTTCATCGCCTGTCAGCTCGACCTGGAACATGACGATCTCGCGAGGGCCGGCGAGACGGAACAGCTCGCCCCGGGCCCCGGGCGCGAGCTCCGCCTCCACCTCGTGCTTCTCGCCGTCGGGCAGGGCGTTAAGCCCCGGGGCCGAAAGCGCCCTGGCCGCCGCCGCGATCTGATCGCCGAGCGCGTTCACCGCGTCCCACGAAAACGGCTGCACCCTGGTCCCGTCACGGTAGAGCCGCACGTCCACCTGGTAATACATGAGCGGCGGCTTGCCGCCCTTGCCCCCGCTCTTCGCCGCCGTCACTTTGACCGACTTGGAGAACGGGATCGGGAAGTACAGGTTGTAGCCCGTATTGCGCCGGCCCGCGAACGGATCGCCCCACGGCTCGACCTTCCCGGAGAGCAGGTCCGAGCCGTTGGCCTCGATCACCGGCCGCGCCATGCCGTCAATGTAAATCCGCCAGGTGACGCCCCACGGGTTCGCGGACCACAGCCGCACAATGGCGCCCGGACCCGTGGCCTCGGCCATCACGTACTCCGTGCCCCGCTCCGTCTGTTCCTCGCGGAGAAAATGGCCCAGGTCGCCATTGGCCCACCACATCACCGTGGCCCCGTCCTTGATCGTGGTCCGCCGGTCATAACTTGAAAACTGCACCAGGCGCGTGCCCGCCGGGAAGGCCCGGCTCAGCGACTTTAATGACCTCATCTGCCCGACCAGGCCGCTAAGCGTGACCTCCTGCTCCTGGCCCAAAGCTGAAAGGGAAAAGAACAAGACGCCAAGCGATAATGAAATAACCAGGCAAGCCGCTTTCTTCATCCCAAACCTCCTTGACATGGAAATTATTTAGAACTGGCTTCATAACCAGGACAACCATCTCAGATTAAAAGATTATTAACAAGGATGTTCAGGATTTCCAGGATGATTCCCGGTTTTCTTAATCCTGAACATCCTGAATATCCTTGTTGAAAATTCTTGTCGGGGTTATGAAACCGCCTCTAATCAGGCCGCGGGGCGACACCCGGCCTCACTTCCCCGCCTTCCGGACCATGATCTGATAATTCCCGAGCCGCTCCCCCCGGTCGTAATTGGCCGCCAGGTATCCCTCGATGGCCAGCTTCTCTTCGGTCTGCGCCACGTGCCTGATGGCATCGCCCTCCATCTTGACCACGGCGATCCGCGGCCGGTTCCGGTCCAGGTCGCGGATCACGCGCATCGCGATGTCGTGGTCGAAGATTTCAAAATAGAGGAAGGTGTCATAGGTCGCGGCCGGGCGCCGGGAGAGGTAGTAAATCAGTAGGTCCCAGGGGTAAACAAAAATTTTCTCGTCCGGCCCGGAATTTTTTTCGATCCAGGCGATGGTCTGTGTGAGCTCGCGGGCCTGCTCCGGCGATGTCCGCATCATGGTAAGGCCCGGGAGGCGTATCGGCGCGGTGTCGTTCCACCGAGGACCCTGGGCGTAAGATAGCTGCGGGACCGCGGCGTCCAGATATAAACCGGCGGCCATTACCGCTGTTAATGATACGCCGGCCAGGATGCGCGGCCCCGCTCCGCTTGCCCGCGACGTCCCCCACAGGTTTTGCAGGAACAGGCCCGCGAAGAAAGACGCGCCCACGCCCGCCATCAAGAGGTGGCTGAAGTCGAGCCCGGAAGAGACCCCCGCGATGAACAGCAGGATCCCCGACACGCGCAGCAGCGTCCAGGGACCGCGCCGGCCAAAGGCCCCGCCCGGAGCGGCTTGGGCTTGCGGATGCACGAACAGCAGGAGCGTTAGCGCGGCCAGGCCGCAAAGGAGAGGTCCCGAGACCTGCGCCGGCATGAACGCCGCGGCCAGCGCGCCCGCGCCCATGATGGCCAGCCCCAGCGGCAGATAGAGCGCGGTCCGGCGTCTCACCACGGCGATGCAGATCCGAACCAGGCCGAGCCCCAGTATGAGGAGCAGGGCGGCGCCGGGCAGGAAGCGCAGGAAAAGCATGTTCTTCATCCGGCCGCTGCCCACCATGCAGGCCCAGGCCTCGATGAGCGCGTGGTCCATGGCGAGCCGGGCGAAAAATATCGCGGCGGGAAGGGCGAGGCCGAGGCCGGCCAGCAGCGCTTCCCTGTCCGCGTCGCGCCGCGGCCGGTTGCGGTTTGCGAGGTAAAGCGCCGTGAGCGTCAAGATGACCGCGGCGGGCGCCATGCTCTGCTTGGCGCAGCCGGAAAGCGACGCGGACAATGCGCCCGCGAGCGTAAGCCACGGCCGGGGCCGGTCCAGCCGCGCGTCGAAAAACGCGAGCGCCACGATGAAGAAAAAGATCGAGTCCTGGTTGTAATGGGGAAACGACTCCAGCGCCGTGGTATAAGCGATGTAGATGATTCCCGGGACCAGGGAAAACGGATAGCGAAGCCGGCGGCGCCCGATGGCGAGGGCGGCCGCCACCAGAGCGAGGCCCTGCGCCGCGGCGTAGAGCCGGCCCACGATCAGGTGGTGCCCGAACAGCCGCTCCAGGAGCGCCGCGATTTCATAGCCCGCCGGCGCCACCGGGTTGAAGAAGTCGCGGTAGATGGTGAGCCCCTGCGCGATCTCCCAGCCGTAAAACGCCTGCACCGCTCCGTCCGCCGGGTTGAGCCCGCGGTTGCACAGGGCGAGGAGCCAGGCTGCGGCCGCCGCCATTATAATGAGCTCCGCCCGGCGCGGCGATGATTTCGGGGGGGCCGTCATCTGAAGATCCGCTCAGGCCGGCGGGCCCACGTTGAAGGTGATCCCGGAATCGCCCACGGCCTCGAGGTAGGCCTCCATGGCCTCGCCGTCGGCGATCAGGGTGACGTCCGAATGGGTATGGAGGAAGGATGCCGGGAGCTCGGGAAAGGGGGCCGAGGTGAGCGTGCGGGAAAGGATCTCGGCCTTCTCCCACCCCGTGACCACGAGCAGGATGCGCCGCGCTTCCAGGATGGTGGCGATCCCCATGGTGATGGCCTCGCGCGGCGTCTCCTTGACGAACCGGAAGTCGTCGTCGTTGGTCCGCCGCGTCACCTCCAACAGCGCCACCACCCGGGTGCGCGAGTTAAGCGGCGAGCCCGGCTCGTTGAACCCGATGTGCCCGTTGCGGCCGAGTCCCAGGATTATGAGGTCCATCCCCCCGGCGTCCCGGATCATCTTCTCATAGGCGCGGCACTCGGCGGTGGTGTCCATGTTCAGGCCGTTGGGGATATGGAAGGACCCGGGAGCCAGGTCCACCTGCTTGGTCAGGCGCAGCTTCATGAACTCGCAAAACGAGTCCTGCTCGCCCTCGCCCAGGCCCACGTACTCGTCGAGGTTGAAGGTCACGGCCTGCTTGAAGCTTAAGCCCTCCTCCTCGTGCAGCCGCACCAGCTCCCCGTAAACCGGGATCATGGTGTGGCCCGTGGCCAGCCCGAGCACCGACCCCGGCCTTTCCCGGAGCTGCCGCGCCGCCTCCCGCGCCGCGGCCCGGCCGGCGCCGTGCGCATCCGCGAATACTTTTACCTTCAATCAATCACCTGCTGTTCGAAACATTTTAAAGATGGGAAGTAAATAAAGCCGCGGATGAACGCGGATGAACGCGGATAAAATAATATTGTAATTCATCTGCGTTCATCCGCGTTCATCTGCGGCCCTTCTTCTATCCCATGCCCCTTTCAAGAACCTTCCCTCAACCAATATTTTCATTCCGCCAATAGCCTGCCAAGCTCCTGCTCGATGTCGCCCGCCAGGTCGGGGCCCGCGCACATCGAGGTCTCGTATTCGTAAAGGTCAGAGCCGTAGTCCGGCGGCGCGATGATGTAGCCGAGCTCGTCGGCGGCGAGCCCGATCTGGAAGGACAGCGGCTTCTGACGGGCCCGGACCTTCATGCCCAGCTTCGGATACGCCTCGCCCGGAAACGTCACGAACTGCGCCGACCCGATCTCGATCACGTTGACCTCGGTGATAATGTTCTCGCCGACATAGGAGTCGCGGTTCAAAAGCCCGGTCTTGGACAGATACAGGTATTGCTCGTTCTTCATCGGGAACAGGACCAGGCTCTGCCGGTGCGCGATCGCCGGCTTCTCATCCTTCACCAAGAGGTCCATGCCCCGCTCCACCTCGCGGAACACGCGCTCGCCGATGTCCTCCATCGTTTCCCACGACCGGCCCTTGGAGCTCTGCGGCAAATTCGGCGTGATCATGGCCCCCAGCGCCCCGTTAAAGAAAATCGCGCCCCCTCCGTAATTCTTCTCCACCTCCCGGCAGATCACGCCCGGGTAGTCCGCCGTCAGCACGCGGTTGTTGCTCCACATGCTCTCCGCATGGCCGGCCACGTTCACCAGCGTCGCCACCGCCCGGCCTTGCCCGTCCCGGAACACCATGATGCCCATGGTGTCGTCCTTGGGCTCGCCCGCGTTGGCGTTGATCATGATCGCCGGGTCCATCGGGTAAACCGCGCTCAGCACCGCGGCCGGCTCCGCCGCGGCGTCCGCCCGCGCTATGGTATTGACCACGGCCTGCTTGATGCTCTGCATGAACCGCTGGTCCTGGCCCGAGACGTAAGGCGGCAGGCCCCACAGCCCGATGGTGTCGGGCCCGGAGTGGGTGTGGGTGGAAGCGATCAGGACCTGGTCCGGACGGAACCCGGCCACCGCGGCCTTGATCGCCATCACGTCCGTGCGCTGCAGCCCGATGCAGTCCACCGCCACCAGCGCCAGCTTCTCCGATCCCTGCTTCACCACCAGCGTGCGCACGAACAGGTCGTCGTGCGCGCCGACCGATACCCGGAACAGCCCGAAGCCGGCCATCAGCGCCGGCCGATGCGGGGTGATCGCCTCCTTGGCGAACCCCGCCAGCAACGGCTCATCCGCGTCCGAGCGCACGTCCGCCACCGGGTTCCCGAACTCCGGCGTGGGCTTCAACACGACCTCGTGCGCGCACCCGGCCGCCGCCGCCAGGACAACGGCCAGGGCCGCCCATTTCCATGCCCGCCGCTCATTCATAATAAAACTCCTCCCCGCGATTAAAAACCATGCGCTTTCGCGCGGGACGCCGCGCATCGGCCGATGCAAGACATGAACTAAACTAAACCAAAGTCCGGAGCGTTTCAATCAAGCGTAATCGGCGCGGCCCGCTTTTGCCGCCGCTCATGGTGTGTTATGATCCGGGTGAGGTCAACGACAAAATGCGCGTGCTGGTGGTGCTGCCTACCTATAACGAGGCCCTGAACATCGAATGGATCATCAAGTCGCTCATCGAGCTCCCGCTCGGGGCGGACGTGCTGGTGGTTGACGACAACTCTCCGGACGGCACCGCCGATCTCGCGGAGCGCGTGGGGCCCGCCGGCCGCGTCCGGGTCGAGCGGCGGCCGGGCAAGCTGGGCCTGGGCTCGGCGCAGAGGGCGGGAATGGCGGCAGGCATCAAGGGCGGTTATGAGCGGATCGTGATCATGGACGCCGACGGCTCGCACGATCCCGGGACCGTGCCCGCCCTGGTCGCGGCCACCGCGAACGCCGACCTATCCATCGGCTCGCGCTACGTGGCGGGGGGCAGGGTCGAGAACTGGGCCTGGTACCGCCGCTTCCTGTCATGGGGCGCGAACACCATGGCCCGGCTGGTGCTCGGCCGCGACGTCCACGACTGGACCAGCTCGTTTCGGTGCTGCCGCGTGGAGATGCTCAAGAACATCCCGCTCGACCGCTTCCGCTCGGAAGGATTTGCCGCGGTGGAAGAGATTCTGTTCCAGGTCAGGTTCCGGGGTTATCGGGTGGTCGAGGTCCCGATCACCTTCGTGGAGCGGCGGGCCGGCCGGTCCAAGATTGACCGGAGCGAGGTCATGTCCGCGGTGTGGCGCCTCTTGGTCATGGGACTGATCAGGGCCGCCGGGAAAAGGCCGCGCCATGACTGAGCCCCGCGCCCCCGGCAGGGCGTCGCGATTAACTAGTGGCTATGGCGAAAGGCCGGCCCGCGCTTTGGAGTGCGCGGGCACGACCGCGCTTTCATTGGAGCCGATTCCGCCGAAGCGTGTGAATTGTTGACAACGGGCCAATGGAGGCATTGAGGATACTTCCGTCGCCAATGAAAGCGGCGTCATGCCGCCGCACTCCAAAGAGGCCGATGGCGGCCGCCGAATGGAAGCCGGCGGCACTCCTCATTGTACGCCGATGAAAAAAGCATGGGCGCCACTCCTGGCCGTGATCTTCACGGCCGTGCTGTACCGGCCGATGGTGGACTCGGTCTTTTATTTCCTCCACGGCGGGGAAAGCCAGGGCCTCTTGCTGGCCGCGGCGCTGGCGGACGGACACGGCTTCGTGGACCTGTCGCTTCCCGGCCATCCGGCGCAGGTGCGCGAGCCGCCGCTGTTTTACCTGATGCTGGCCGGACTCATCCGCGTCTGGGGCTTCCGGATGGGGCCGATGAAAATGCTGATTTTCTTTTCCTACCTCGCCACCGCGATCATCGGGACCATTTATTTCCAGCGCCGCTCGCGTCCGCTCTCCGCGTTCCTGGCCATGGCCCTCGCCATCACCGGACCCGCGCTCTTTACCTCCTTCACCGGACCCAAGACCGACGTGCCCTTCACCGCCTGCGCCCTGGCCGCGCTGCTCTGTCTCGAGCTGCTCGCTGAAAAAATCGCGCCCGCCCGGAGGCCGGCGGACGCGGCGGAAAAAGCGCGCGCGGGAAGATGGCAGGCCCCGGCGCTGGCCGCCGCTTTCACGGCCCTGGCCCTGGCCGCCGCTTTCATCCGCTCGCTGGGCCTCGCGTTGTTGATCGGCGCCTGCGGCACGGCGGCTTGGCAAGGCCGCGGCAAGGTCCCGCTCCGGCGCCGCCTGGCCTGGGCCGCGGCGCTGGTTCTGCCGGCGATCCTCGCGTTCGGCCTGTGGACGATGCGGGGCGAGCACACGCCGAACCCGGCCGGATACAATTACGGTGATTGGTTCATGATGGACCTGGCTCCCGACAGCCCCAGGATGACGGCCGTGGATTTTCACGCCCCGCTGATGGGCCCGGTCCCGCGCGCGACCGTCCCCGGACTCGCCCGCCGCGTGGCCCGGCACGCCGTGTTTTATGCGGCGTCGCTCATGGAGCTCACGTTCAGTCCCGCCGCCGTGAAGCCCGGACCAATCGGCCTCGTCTCTCTCCCCGCCATGAATCGGATCATCCCGCTCTCCCTCTTCATCATCGCCATCATCGGCCTGGTTCGCCATGAGCGCCGCGGCCCGCCCGCCGCCGTCATCTTTCTCGCGTCCTACTCCGCGGTCCTGTTGCTCTGGCCCATGGACGACCCCAGGCTCTTGATCCCGCTCCTGCCCTTCGCCGCCTTCTACCTGGTGGGCGGGCTGGAATTTATTCTGGAAAAAATCGCGCGGGCCGCACCGCGCAAAAAGGAGCAGGGGCCGGCGCCGGGCCGCGCGGCGTCAATATGCCTGGCCGCGGTGATCGTCCTGGCCGCCGGCCTGCACTTTTACCGCGACCGCGAATACCGCGCGTGGCTCGAGCGCCTGCCCACCGTCACCTTAAGCCCCGGCTTCGACGTCCGCTTCATGAGCCGGGAGATCATGGACAGCTTCCGGCTCCTGGCCTGGGTCAAGCAGAACGCGGAGCCGGGCGCCGTGGTCATGTATCATTCGCCGCCGCCCTGCCGCCTGGTCTCGGGCCACGAGTGCTCGTCCATCCCTTATTCCAGCGACCGGGCCCGCGTCCGCGACTTCATCCGCGGCGGGGCCGCCGACTACGTGGTGCTCGACGAGTACGGCAAGGTCGTCCCGCTCGGCCCCGGCTGGTTCGTGCACAACGTGCTCCGGCCGGTGGTCGCGGCCTATCCCGATGACTTCGAGACCGTGTACCGGATACCAGGGACCCGGGCGGAGGTTATGCGGGTCAGGAGAGAAAAGAATGGAGATGGTGTAAGATGATGCGCGGGTGCAAGTGCGCGGGTGAGGGCACCCGCGCCCCTTGAGGAAGTTGGTCGGGAATGCGAGGTGCGCGGGTGAGGGCACCCGCGCCCCTTGTGGAGCTTGGTTATAAAATGGAAAAGGAGGGGTGATTGATGGATTGGAAGAAGATTTTGGCGGGCGCGGCTATGGTTTTGGCGCTGGCGGCCGGCGCGGCGTCGCAGGCGGGGCCGCCGCCGGGCGCGCCCACGGACCAGGAGCCGGCGGCTTACAAGGGGATGAGCGCGGAGCAGATCGCGCTGGTAAAAAAGGGCGAGATCGTGATCCTGGACCAGCCGGAGAAGGTGGAGGGCCGGCAGATGATCACGGCCGCGTTCATCTTCAACCAGGACATTGACACCGTGTGGTCCCTGATGACTCAGGGCTGGCGCCAGGAGGAATACCTGCCCCGGTTGCAGCGGAGCAAGCTCTTTAAGAAATGGGACGGCGGCGACCAGATCGAGTTCCACGTCGAGGTCCTGGGCATCGGCATTGACTACCGCGTCCTGGGCACGCGCGACCAGTCGCATTATTACTCGCACTGGAAGCTCGACCCGGACTTCGATAATGACATGAAGGAGGTCTCGGGATACTGGCGCTTCTACTGGATTGACGGCCACCACACCCTGGCCCGCTACGGGACCTGGGTGCAGACCGGCTTCGGCATCCCCGACTTTGTCCAGGAGTACCTCACCAAGAAGGACCTGCCCTCCGCCCTGGCCGCGCAGAAAAAGTGGGTGGACTCGGGAGGGAAGTGGAGGAAGGAAGGGTACAAGCCGGCTGAATAGTCAGAAGGGGTTTGTGGTTTGTGGTTAAAGACGTTCCGGGAACCACAAACTACAAACCCCAAACCACAAACCTTTTTTACGACTGACTCATCTCCTGGGCCATGCTGACGAAGCTCTTGATTTTTTCGTTGGTCTCGCGCAGGCGCTGGTTCAGGGTGGTCACGAAGAACTTGTAGATTTTGGCGGCGATGGCCGGAGAGTTGTCGAACAGGAGCATCAGCTCCTTCTTGGCGATGGAGAGGAGCACGGAATCCTCGGAGGCCATGGCGGTGGCGGAGCGGGGCGCGTCGTCAATCAAGGACATCTCGCCGAAGTAGTCGCTGGTGCGGAGCGTCACCAGGATCTGGCCCGGGCCCTTGCCGGCGGCCTTGATGATGTCCACCGCGCCCCGGAAGATCACGTACATCTTGTCGCCCACGTCGCCTTCCTCGAACACCGCGTCGCCCGCCCTGAGGTCCTCCTTCACCATGTGCCGCGCCATCTCGTCGATCTCGTTCTCATCGAATTCCTCGAACAGGGGGATCTTGGCCAGGACCTCGAGCTCGCGCCCCGTCTTCCTGCCCTTGCCCCCGAACAGCGCGTCCGTCTCCTTGGCCGCGCCGTAGAGCACCTTGAGCAGGTCCTTCTTCACCCGCTCCCGCTCCTTGGGTCCCATGGGACGGCTGATCTTCGACACCCAGGTCAGGAACACCGAGTATTCCTCGGAGCGGTCCTCCGACTGAATCTTGTCCAGATAATCGCTGATCAGCTTGCGGTTGTCGTAGCTCACGCGCTCGAACACGATGCCCATGCCCGGCTCCAGGCCCTCCGGCGTCGCCGGCTTGTGCGGGTTGATCCGCACCACCTCGCCCCGGAAGCTGATCGGCCGCTCCACCCCCGGAAGCTCCATCCCCAGCGTCACCACCATCCCCACCGGATACGGCTCATCGCTCTTGATGTAGATGCGGTCCTTGTCAGCCTCCATCACGTAGTCCGCGAACTCGTCTTCCTTTCCGTCCTTGGTCCGCACCCGGATCGGCGGCTTCAAGAGCTTGCTCTTCGGAACCTTCCTGCTCTTGATCGCCCTGAGCTTCTCTTCGTTGATTACCGGCACTCCCGTTCCCTCCCTTTCCGCGCTATCCGACCCGACCATCCCCGGCGCCCGGACCTGATCCCATCCCGCGTGAAAAACGCCTCTTTACAATTTATCATAGAAAAATGATAATGTATAGCAACGGTGCTGTTCAAACCAGCGAACCAGAGAAACGCCAAGACGCCAAGAGCGCCAAGGATTATTTTTTATCACGATCTAAAGAGGGTTTGGGGGAAAATGTTTCTTGCTTGGCGCTCCCGTTGCCGGTTCGCCAAGCCGGTTGGAGCCAACGCTCCGAAGTTGTTCTCTGTTCCGCCGCAGAGAAACATAATGATTTACTTGGCGATCCTTGGCGCTCTTGGCGTCTTGGCGGTTTTCTTATGGCCGATAGAAGTGACCTTCTATATTCTTTTTTCCTGTTGCCATGAACTATCTCACGGACATTGATGCTCCCCCCTTCTGGCCGGACCCGGCCCGCCGGCCGCGCCGCGTGGTCGTGGGCATGAGCGGCGGCGTGGACAGCGCCTTTGCCGCGTGGTCGCTTGCGCGCGCGGGGGCCGAGGTCATCGGCATCCATTTCAAGATGGGCGATTTCGGTCCCGCCGCCGCCGGCGTGGCCCGCTGCTGCTCCTGGGAGGACGCGCGCGACGCCCGGCGCGTGGCCGACCTCCTCGGCGTCCCGCTCTACGTGGTCTCCGTGGCCGACGCCTTTGAGCGCGAGGTCATCATGCCGTTCGCGCGGGCTTACGCGAGCGGCCTGACGCCCAACCCCTGCATCGTCTGCAACCCCGCCGTCAAGTGGCGCGAGCTGATCAAGAAGGCCCAGGAGATCGGCGCCGACGCCGTTAGCACCGGCCACCACTGCCGCGTCATCCGGGATCCCGGCTCCGGCCGTCCGCGCCTGCTCCGCGGCCGTTATGAGGGAAAGGACCAGTCGTACTTCCTGGCCCGCCTCTCTCTGGACCAGCTTCAGTGGGCGGTGCTGCCCGCGGGCTGGTTCATGAAGGACGTGATCCGCGCGGCGCTCCGCGACGCCGGCATCCCCATTGCCCTGAAGCCCGAGAGCCAGGACGTGTGCTTCACCGGGCAGGGAGGATACGCGGCCGCCGTGGAACGATACCTGGGAACAGCGCCGCCGCCGGGCGAGATCGTGGACGCGGGAGGCAACGTCCTCGGCCGCCACCCCGGCATCCATCACTTCACCATCGGCCAGAGAAAGGGCCTGGACCTGCCCGGGCCGCGGCCGCATTACGTCACCGCCATTGACGCCGCGCTTAACCGCGTGGTGGTGGGCGGGGAGGAGGACATCTTTTGCCGCGAGGCCGTGGCCCGCGATCTGCACTGGCTCCAGGACCCGCCGGCGCCCGGCGAGGCCTGCCAGGTCAAGGTCCGCTACCAGGCGGCCCCGGCCAATGCCCGCGTGGTGATGGAAGGGCCGCGCCTGAGGATTCTGTTCGATCATCCGCAGCGGGCCGTGACCCCCGGCCAGGCCGCCGTGGTCTATCGCGGCGACGAGGTGCGGGGCGGCGGGATCATCGCCCGGGAGGGCGGAAGTGACTGAGCCCGGACGCCGGCCGATCTGCGCGTTCATCACGCTCGGCTGCAAGGCGAACCGCTACGATACCGCGGCCATGATGGCCATGGTCCCGCCCGGGCGCTACGAGGTGGTGGACCAGGACGCGGCGCCGGCCGGGCCGGTCATCGCCGACGTGTACGTGATCAACACCTGCGCCGTGACCGGCACGAGCGCCTTCCAGTCGCGGCAGATGACGCGGCGCGTGAAGCGCTGGAACCCCGAGGCGCGCGTGATCGTCACCGGCTGCCTGGCCGAGCTGGAAGCGGATCAGCTCCGGGCGGCCGGCGCCGACCTGGTGGCCGGCGTGGGCGCGCGGGAGGAGGTCGTGCGCTTCCTGGGCGGTGACGCCGTCCCGGGCCCGCTCTTCTTCCACTCCGAGGGCGGCAGCCAGCGCCGCGGCCGCGCCGTGGTCAAGGTCCAGGACGGCTGCGACTTCCGCTGCGCCTACTGCATCGTCTCCACCGCGCGCGGCCCCAGCCGCAGCCTCGAGCCCGCCGCCGTGCTCGGCCAGCTCGCGGCGCTGGCCTCCCGCGGCTTTAACGAGGCCGTGCTCACCGGCATCCACCTGGGGCTTTACGGCCGCGGCCACGGCTCATCGCTCGCCGAGCTGCTGGAGATGATCGAGGCCGCGGGGGACGCGCCGCCCCGGATCCGTATTTCCTCCCTCGACCCGCAGGAGCTCACGCCCCGGCTGATCGGGATCATGGCCTCCTCCCGAAAAATCTGCCCCCACCTGCACCTGCCCCTGCAGAGCGGCGACCGCGACGTCCTTGGCCGCATGAGACGGCCCTACACCCCCGAGGAGTTCGAGTCCGCCGTCACCGGCGCGCTCGCCGCCATGCCCGGCGCCGCCATCGGCCTCGACCTGATCGCCGGCTTTCCCGGCGAGAGCGAGGCCGCGCACCATAATACCGCTTCGCTGATCGAGCGGCTCGATGTCTCCTATTTGCACGTCTTCCCCTTTTCCCGGCGTCCCGGCACTCCCGCCGCCGCCATGCCCGGCCAGGTGGCGCCTGATGTCATCAAGCGGCGGGCCCGGGAGCTGCGCGAGCTCGGCGCCGCGAAAAAGCGCGCGTTCCTCCGCGCGCAAGTCGGCCGGACGCTCGGGGTGCTGGCCGAGTCGTGGGAGGACGGGGTCGCCACTGGCACCAGTGAAAATTATGCGCGAGTCAAGTTCGCGGCCCCGCATGAGGTCATCGGAAAGATCGTCAAGGTCAGGGTGGAGACGGCGCAGGCGGGGCACGTGGCCGGGCGCGTCGCGGAGGGTGAGGAGCATCGCGAATAAATTCGCTCCCACAACAAAGGAAGATGGTCGCGGCTGAATTCGCTCCTGCAAGCAAGTCGGGGTCGCGCGGAGGGACGGAATGGTTTATGATGATGGACAGGCCGATGCAACTGATGACACGGGAAAAGTCGAGATGGAAACGACTGACGCGCTGGCCGCGATAGAAGCCAGCCTGGGATACTCCTTCTCCGACCGCTTGCTCTTGGAGCGCGCGCTCACCCACAGCTCCTTTGCCCACGAGGCGCTGCAGTCCGGGAACCCGGCCGGCGGTAACTCCTGCGGCGGCCATTACGAGCGCTTCGAGTTCCTGGGCGACGCCGTGCTCTCGCTGGCCATCTCCGACCGGATCATGCAGAAGTACCCGGACGCGGACGAGGGCGAGCTGTCGCGCATCCGGGCCGGACTGGTCTGCTGCGACCGCCTGGCCGAGCTGGGCCGCACGCTCGGACTGGGCGAGGGCATGAAGCTGGGCAAGGGCGAGGAGGCCACCGGCGGCAAGGCCAAGCCGTCGCTCCTGGCCGACACCTACGAGGCCGTGATCGCGGCGGTCTATCTCGACTCCGGGTTCGAGCGGGCCCGCGAGGTCATCTACGGACATTTCCACGACATCATCGAGTCGCTGCCCGCGATCGAGCTGCTCGCCGACTACAAGACGCCGCTGCAGGAAAAGGTGCAGGCCCGCATGAAGATCACCCCCTACTACCGCGTGATCGCCGAGCAGGGGCCCGACCACCTGAAGACCTTCGAGGTCGAGCTGATCATCGCCGGGAAGCCATTGGCCCGGGGCAGCGGCCGGAGCAAGAAGGAGGCCGAGCAGGACGCCGCCAGAAAGGCCCTGCTCTCCGGCGAGCTCGATGACTGAGATGCCCGAGGCGCCCGGGGCGCCGGCCTGCGCCGAGCTTCCCGTCTCCATGAGCCCCATCCTCTATTTCCTCATCTTCCTCTCCGGCATGAGCTACTCCCTGCTCGGGTCCCTGCTGCCCGACGTGGCCGACCTGTTCTCGCTCTCCCGCACCCAGGCCAGCTCCCTGCCCCTGGCCCAGTTCGCCGGCGACTTCTTTGGCCTCATCCTGCTCGGCTTCATGTTCAGCCGCCCGCGCGCCCTGCTCGTGGGCTCCGCCATCGCGCTCTGCCTCTCCGCCCTCGCCATCGGCGCGGCCCCCGGCTTCTCCCTGGCGATCAAGGCCGCGTTCTTCGCCTACGGCGCGTCGCTGGGGATCATGGCGACGCTGCCCGGGCTCATGGCGTCGCGGCTCGCGCCGGGCCGCTCGGCCCGGGCCATGAACACGCTCTACGGCTTTTTCTCGGCGGGGGTGATGGTGGCGCCGGTGGCGGCCGGGGCGCTGCTGGCGGCGGGCGTGCACTATCGGAGCGCCTTTCTGGCGCTGGGCGCGCTGGCGGGCGCGGCGGCGCTGGCCACGGCCATCGCCCGGGCGCCGTGTCCCGGCCTGGGCGACGGGCTCAAGCCGGGCGCGGTCCGCGGGCTGTGGCGCGACCACCGCTCCCTCTTCATCGTCATCGCGCTCATGAACTTTTTATACGTGGGCGCGGAGACGGTCCCCAACGCCTGGATGCCCAAGTACCTGCACGACACCTTCCCCGGCTCGGCCGCCTTCCGGGCCACTCTGGCCCTTTCCCTGTTCTGGGCCGCCATCACCGCGGGCCGGTTCATCTGCGCTTCCCTTATCCGCCGCGGCGCCAGGCCACAGGCCATGCTCGCCGCGATCGGATTGCCCGCGCTGGCCTGCCTCGTCATCGCGCCGCTGGCCCGGCACCGCCTCCCGGCGGAGGCCGCCTTCATCGCCGCCGGCTTCTTCTTTTCCGGCATGTTCCCGATCATCATCTCCTATTGCGACCGGCTGCCGGAAAACGAGCTGGGCGCCATGTTCATCCTGGTCATGGCCATGGGCATGGCCGGAGCGGCCGGAGCGGGCAGGGGCGTGGGCGTGATCGCCGACAAGATAGGCTTCCCCGCGGGCATGGGAGTGGCCGCCGTCCTCACCCTGCTCGTGCTCCTCATGGTGCCCCTGCTCGGCCGGACGCAACACCCCTCGCGCCAAGCCGAAAAAAGGGGGCGCGGATGAACGCGCCCCCTTATTATGATCCGGCAAAGGCCCTGATTACTTCCTGGGCTTGATCTCTTCCCAGCGGTCGGTGAACACCACCCGGTCGCCGCGCAACTTTTTCATCCAGTCTCTCGCGATCTCGTCCCGCTTTCTGGAGAGGTATTGTTTTTCATAGGCCGCTTTGTCATTCTCGAAGTTGCTCATGTCCGGCGGCGCGGAATCCAGGAAATGCAAGAGCACGACCTGGTCCTGGATGGTCACGGGCTTGTCCGGCCACGGGTGGTCCTGGTCCAGCACCGCCACCGTGGACTCCAGGGTATCGGAGTAACCCACTCCGGGCAGTATGATCTGCGACCGCTCCATGAAGTCCGTGGTCTTGACCTCGAGCTCCAACTGCTTGGCCAGCCCGGCAAGATCGAGCTCGCCGGAGTTGAGCTGGGCCAGGAACCCTTCCGCTTTGAGCTCGGCGGCCTTGAGCTCGGCCTCCGGACGGAGCAGCGCCACGATCCGGTTCTTGACCTCGGCGAGCGAGCCCTGCCGCGCCGGCTCCTCCTCCGCCACCCGGATCAGGTAAACGTGGTCGAGCCCGATCACCGGCTCGCTCAAGCCGTTGCCCGAGAGCTTGAACCCCTCGGCCACGATCGCCGCGCTGTCGTCAATCCCGAAGACCCCGCCGTCGCCTTCCTGGAACCAGTCCGAGAGCTTGACCTCCTTGCCCGCTTCCCGGGCCGCGTCCGCGAAGCTCTGGCCGGAGGCCACCGCGGCCTTCACCGCTTCGGCCTTCTCCATCGCCAGCGCCTGCAGCTTGCCGTGCAGCACTTCCTTTTTCACCTCGTCTCGCACCTGGGCCAGCGGCTTGTACTCCGCGGCCTTGCGCCCCGTCAGCTTGATGATGTGCCACCCGAACTGCGTCTGCACCGGCTTCGATATGTCTCCGGAATTCTTAAGCGCGAAGGCCGCGTCCTCGAACTCCGTCACCATGGACGGGAGCCCGAACGAGCCCGCCACGTCGCGCCGCGCGAACCAACCCAGGTCGCCGCCCTGGTCCTTGGTCCCGTCCTCCGAATGGTCCTTGGCCAACTGCGCGAAGCCCGCGCCCGGTGCTATGGCCTCCGCATAAATTTTGTCAATCAGGGTCTTGGCATCCGCCACGTCCTTTTCCGGAGCGTCTGGGCTCACCCGCACCAGGATGTGCGACGCCCGGACCTTTTCCGGCGCCGTCATGTAGCGGTCCTTGGAATCATCGTAATACTTCTTGATCTCCTCCTCCGAGACCGGGGCCTCCGCCTTCATGTCATCCAGGTTCCAGGCCGCGTATTCCACCCGCCGCGTCTTGCCCAGCAGGTACGACTCCAGGTGACTCCGGTAGTAGTCCGCCACCGCGCTGTCGCCGGGCATCACGTCCGCCGCCACCTGAGCCGGGTCCAGCGCAACGTACTCCACCTTCACCTTCCCGTGATCGAACGCGTAGCGCTCCGCGACCTCGTCCGGAAGCGAAGAGATCGAGACGCGCACCAGGTCCGTGACCTTCATCGCCGTCAGGTCGTTTAGGATCATCCCCTCGAAAAGGTCCTCCGCGAAGCCCCGCGACCCGAGGTACGCCCGGTAATTGTCGTAGTTGAACGAATGCGTGTTCCGGTCCGAAAAGATGCGCGCGATCTCGTCCTGGACCTCCTGGTCGCTCACCTTGATGTCCAGCTTCCGGGCGTGTTTGAGCAACAGCGCCCGCTGGATCATCGAGTCCATCACCTCGCCCGCGAGACGGTCCCGGTCTATGACGTTCTCCGGGATGCGCTGGTCCGGGTACTGCTGCTGCAGCCACTGCATCCGCTCCTGCACCCGCTGGTTGAACATCTGCCGGTAATCGTTCTCCGTGATCGTCGTGTCCTGGTCAATCCTCGCCAGCACGTCGCCCTTCCGGTCCTGCTGCTCACCACCCAGGCACGATTGCACCTTGGACGAGCTCAGCAGGCCGAACCCGCCGAAAAAGGTGACCGCGATCACGATGTACATCGCCTTCACCCAGGTTTTCCCGGATTGTTTCCGCATCCAGGTAAGCATCTATCACCATCCTCCTTGAATCGAATTGAACGGCTATTATAGAGAGGGGGGCAGGGAAAAGCAAGGATTGAAGGATGAAGGATGAAGGATGAAGGATGAAAGTCGGAAAATCATCTCCTTACTTCATCCTTCATCCTTCATACTTCATCCTTCATCCTTCATACTTAAAAAACGCGCCAAGCCGTCCATAAGCCGGGTCCTGTATGAAGCGGTCATTCCTCTCGGACACGGATTACTCCGCGCCTGAAGCGGCCAACCCGGCGGCATCGGGCGGGCCGCCCTCAATCGCCGCCCTATTCGGCCTTGCTCCGGGAGGGGCTTGCCGTGCCGGCATGGTCACCCATGCCGCGGTGGGCTCTTACCCCGCCGTTTCACCCTTACCATGCGGATCGAGTCCGCATGGCGGTCTGCTCTCTGTTGCGCTTTCCGTGGGATCACTCCCCCTGGCCGTTAGCCAGCTCCCTTGCCCTATGGAGCCCGGACTTTCCTCGGTCCCTTGCGGGAACGCGACCGCCTGTCCGACTTGACGCGAGAGTTATTATAGCCATTTCCAGGGGCGGCCACAAAGCAACGGGGATGGCGGATGGAGTGAAGGGAAGAGAGGGGGCCCGGCTTAGCGAGGGGAAAGGAGGCTTGGCCATATCACATGTCAATTTGCCGGCGACAACGTCCGCCCGATCCTGGAGCCTGATACTACCTCCTCGAGGCAATCAGAATCAGTTCGCATGAATCAAATGCTCCGGGCGCTTCTTGCCTCGCTCCCGCGAGTTGAGATAGAATCACGCCATCAAGGGAGCTTGGCGAATGGTAATTTCCAGATTGCGAATGGTTGCTTCGAAGTCAAGTCATGCCGGCTATGGCGTTCGGGTCGGAGTTGACGTGGCGCCGGAGCCGCACCGGAGCATCCCGGCTTGAAATCCCGCGGCGCCATCAGAGATTACGCGCTGATCGGGGCATTGATGGCCGCAGGCCTTTTGATAAGACTGCGCGGATTGGAGGGATGGTATTTTTCCCCGGATGAAGCGATGGTAATTGATTTCGCGAGCCTGGCGTCGGCGAAAGAATTCCTGACGATCGTGCCCGGCAGCGGCCATCCGCCGTTGTTTTTTCTGATGGTCCGCCTCTTGACGAGATGGAGTCTGGACCCGGTTTTTTTACGGAGCATTTCACTCCTCACCGGTATTGCCATGGTGCCGGTTTTCTTCGCGCTTGGCCGCAAGGCTTGCGGGGAAGCGGCCGGGATGGCCATGGCCTTCCTTGCGACCTTCGGGGCGGGCGCCACCCTCATGTCTTCCTTATTGAGGCCTTACAGCCTGGAGGTACTCCTGATATCTTCCGCGCTTTATTTTCTTCTCGATGGCCTCAAAAGAGACCGGCCCCCAACCCTCCTTCTCTACCTCCTCTTTATGACTCTGGCCATCTGGGTCCATTACTCGGCTTTGATCATTTTCGGAGCCACGAGCGCAACCTGGATATTTAAGCTGGCCCTGGATCGAAGTCCTCTCAAAAAATGGCTGGGGGCTCTAGGCTGCCACCTGCCGACCCTGGCCACCCTGGCCGCGATGTACTATTTCTTTTTGCGCGGAGCCATGGGGTCGGATAATCAGTCCCGGGCGCTGGAGGGCTGGCTCAAGCCCTATTTTGCCTCCGGTGCGGGATCCCTGCTTAAGAACCTCATCATGACCTTTGACTTCTGCATCGGATGGCCTTCTCCTTACTTGCTCGGATTGGCCGCCGCCATTGGCTTGATTTTCCTCTATCAAAAATATTCCCGCGAAGCGGCCACCCTTTCCATCATGGCACTGGGCCTGGCCCTGGTCATGAATGTCATGAAATTAAGCCCCCTCGGCGCCACCCGACACAGCTATTATCTCTTCCCCGTGTTGTCGCTCTTGATCGGCAGCGCCTGCCAATACTGCCTAGAATTTTTCCGCCTCCGGGCCGCGGACTCCCGCGGGAGGCGGAGTCCATGGCCCACTGTTTCCTTGGTTTTGTCTCCCGAGGCCATGATCGTCGCCATCATGATAGCCTCCATTCCGCCACTGGTGGGCTGCCTGGAAAATCCGGATTATTACAGGACCCGCGATCAAATGGCCAGATGGGAATTCTCGTTGACCTCCCAAGATCACGCCCAGGCAATGGCTGTCCTCACAAACCGCATTCCGCCCGGGGCCGTGGCTCTGACCGACTCCAGCACCTCGCTCTATCTCACCTTGGGCAGTCAATCGTGGACCCTGCCGCCGGATTTCCCACGAGTCGTTAAACTGGCCGTTGAGGGGAGAATCTATGAGGTCTCTGCTCTCTGGACCTTTTTTCCCGAAGGCCTGGCAAAACAGCTGAGCGATATTGAAGTCTCGCCGAACCTGAACGCCGATTCGATCTATGTCTTTAATATGGGCGATTCCGCGGAGGGACTGAGGCAATCGTTGAGCCGTCTGGGTCAAGACGGCCTGGCCTATGATTATCTTCTCGACCGTTCGGACACGGTAGTATGTATCATCCGATTGAGGAGGGAAAACGGGCCGGCCGTCGGCCCCTGATGATCTTAACTTTAGTATCGTCCGATCAGCGTGGCATTCCCCTCGGCTCAACCGGGGACATTCAGCGCGGAGCAGAGGAAGGCCGCCTGACTTACGGGAACGGCGGCGGGCCGGTCGGGTACATGGTGTTGATGATGGTGGCGGCGCCGGTGCGGCTGGACTGGGCGGTGCTGAAGAAGATGGCGGCCTGCTCCTGGGCGGCCACGGTGGCGGCCGGGTTGTCCGGCAGAAGCAGGAACTCGTGCTCCACCGGATGGAACTGGTAGAGGCCCGCGGTCACGGACGGCGAGAGGTTGGCGGTGACCGGGGCGTCGTTGACCACGAGCCCGGGGACCGGCTTCACGTAGGGCCAGACCAGGCCGGCCCTGGCCACGCGGGCCAGGAGCTCGGTGGTTTCATTGGGCACGGTGTCGTCGTTCACGGCTTCCTGGAACAGGATGTTCCTGGTCCGGGCGCCGGAGAGGCCGGGAAAGGGCTCGCGGGTGATGGCGCGGGCGTAGTTGACGGGGTCGGCCCCGTCCATGACCATTTGCACTCCGGCCAGGAAATCGCCGGAGAGCAGGCCCGACAGATCGCCCAGGAACGCGGACATGAAATCGGAGAAGTATCCTCCGCCCACGTTGAGCACGGACGCTTCCAGGCCGGGCTCGACGCCCACCAGGGTCCCGCCCAGCACGCTGCCCAGCGACTGGCTGCAAAAGGAGAGATGGGAGGCGTCGAGGTCGAGCACCCCGTCGCCCATGGTGTTGCCGTGGATGGGCATGAGGTCAAGGTCCGCGGCGGTGAGGCCCTTGATCATCCGGACAAAATTGATCTCGTCCGCCACGCTCTGCCGGAAGATCTCCCGGATGGAAAGAAGGTTCCCCTCGATGGTGCTGCCGTTGATCTCCAGGTATATGAGCGGAAGGATCATGTCGGCCATGTCGCCGCCCTGGCCGCACTCCATGCCCGATTGCGAGCGCGAGCCGTGGCCGAGCACGTCAATGCCCATGGTGGCGAACCCATGGCGGGCAAAGGTGTCGGAGATGGCGAGCAGGGTCTCCTTGCACACGCCCAGGGCGTGGCCGAACACCACCACCGGCACGGGTCCGTACTGGGCCTTCTGGGGCAGCGCGAGCAGGAACATGAGGTCCTCGCTGTCGAACTCGATGGGCTTGAAGGTGGCCGGGTCGAGCTCGAAGACCTTTTCATGGTTCAAGTACGAAGGCGACGGGAACGAGCCGAACACGAGCAGGGCCACGTTGGTGAAGTATCCGGGCGTGATCAAGGCGTCGTCGGGCAGCTCGGGCAGCCAGGGATCGAGCCGGGCCCAGTTGATTTCGCCGGCCGGGGTGAGCGGCGCAAAGTAGTCAATGATGGTGACCGGCGGAGGCGGCGCGGAAACCGCGGCCTCCCTGATGGCGACCAGGTCTTCGGACACCGATTGCGTGGAATAGGAAAAGAGCAGGCTGATGCGCCGGCGCTCGATCCGGAGCTTGTTCTCGGCGAGCCCGATATAGGGCCGGTACTCGTTCCACAGGGCGGAAAGAGGCCCGGACGCGGGCTCTCCTGACCGCAGCGCCGCCATGTCCGGCGAGGCCGTGAAACTCTCGCCGCACCCGGTCTTGAGGCCGTCGGTCACGATCACCAGGTATTGGCTGCGCGAGTAAAGGGGCTCGGCGGGCCGGAGCCGCAGCCGGTAGCGCTCCGGGTTCACGGTGTCGGCGGGCAGCGTCTCCACGTTGATCTCCAGAGGCGCGCTCTCAAGATAATGCCCGGACTTGGGGTCCACGTTCACCATCATCACCGTGCGCGGGTTGGCCGCCGATGCCGCCGGAGGCGCGGACAGATAGATCATGATGTCCGACGTGGCGCTCAGGCCGTCAAGCTGGTTGAAGGAGTAGGGCAGGATGTTGAAGATCATATCGAGCACCTCCGGCGGGAGGATGTCGCCGAGGTCGCCCAGGTCCAGGTCCAGGGGAAAATCCTCCTTGACCATGTGCACCCGCCGGCCGGTGGGGCTGGTCGGGTCCGGAACCAGCATCAGGTCGGTGGAACCGGGGTTGAGCGGCGATTTTGTAAGCGGGCTGAAATACACGGTCCGCGTCTTAAAGGGGGCCGTGGGGCAGGCGTCATCGGCGTTGGCAATGCCGTCATTGTCAGTATCACGAATGCTGCCCCCGGGCAGGGTGTCACAGGAGCAAAACACGCACACCAAAACCGCGAGTATCGCCGGAAGCGGCCATCTCGATAAACCGTTGCGTTCCATGACACCTCCCTCCCTTCTTAAGACCGCCTCGCTAACCGCCTTTTGTTCCCGTCATTCCGCGCTCATCATACTGCAATTGATAATAAAGAGTCAACACTTTTTTTCGCCGGCGGGTTAATGTATTATAACATGATTGGAGCCGCGGCTGATCGCTCATGGCCGCGGCTATTTGATTTTACCTTGGCGCGTTGGTAGGCGCGAAGGGAGAGGAGGACCGGATGATTGAGTTAAGATTGCCGGACGGCAAGGGGCTCGCCGTGGAGGATGGTATCTCCGCGGGCGAGGCGGTGAAACGGATCAGCGAGGGTCTATATCGGAAGGCGGTGGCGGTCAAGGTTGACGGCGACGTTCTCGACCTGAACCGGCCGCTTCAGAAGGGTGGCGAGTTCCGGGTGCTGACCTTGCAGGACGCGAAGGGGCAGGAGGTGCTCCGGCACTCGGCGGCGCACGTGATGGCGGACGCGGTGCAGCAGCTTTTCCCGGGGGCCAAGGTGACGATCGGGCCGGCGATCGAGAAGGGATTTTACTACGACTTTGATTACGCGCCCGGCTTCAGTCCCGAGGATTTCGAGAAGATCGAGGCCAAGATGGCGGAGATCGTGAAGGGCGACGCTCCGTTCGTGCGGGAAGAGGTGAGCCGGAACGACGCGATCGAGTTGTTCGAGGGAAAGGGCGAGAATTACAAGGTGGAGCTGATCCGGGACCTGCCCGCCGGCGAGGCCATCAGCCTGTACCGCCACGGCGGGTTCGTGGACCTGTGCCGCGGCCCGCACCTGCCGAGCACGGGCTGGATCAAGGCTTATAAGCTCACCCGGGTCGCCGGCGCGTACTGGAGGGGCGACGAGCGCAACCCCATGCTGCAGCGCATCTACGGCGCGGCGTTCGGGGACAAGAAGGCTTTAAAGGACTACCTGCACTGGCTGGAGGAGGCGCAGCGGCGCGACCACAGAAAGCTCGGGCGCGAGCTGGACCTGTTCAGCATTCACGAGGAAGTGGGGCCCGGCTTCGTGATCTATCATCCCAAGCTCGGCCTGATCCGGACGCTCCTGGAGGAGTTCGAGAGGAAGGAGCACTTGAGGCGCGGGTATCAGATCGTGTACGGGCCGACGCTCCTCAAATCCGAGCTGTGGCAGCGCTCCGGGCATTACGACCATTACAAGGACAACATGTACTTCACCGAGGTGGACGAGGTGGAGTACGGGATCAAGCCGATGAACTGCCTTTCGCACATGCTGATCTACAAGAGCAAGGTGCGGAGCTACCGGGACCTGCCGCTCCGGTACTTCGAGCTGGGAACGGTTCACCGGCACGAGAAGTCGGGAGTGTTGTCGGGACTTTTCAGGGTGCGGGCGTTCACGCAGGATGACGCGCACATCCTGTGCACCCCGGAGCAGGTGCGGGACGAGGTCATCGGGGTGATGAACTTCGTGCTGGACGTGATGGACGTATTCGGGTTCAAGGTTGAGATGGAGCTGTCCACCCGGCCCCAGGACTCGATCGGGACGGAAGAGGCCTGGGACCTGGCGACGAACGCGCTGAAGGGGGCCCTCACGGCCTCGGGCCGCAAGTATGAAATCTGCCCGGGAGAAGGCGCTTTTTACGGCCCCAAGATAGACATCAAGCTTAAAGACGCGCTTGACAGAAAATGGCAATGTGCTACAATACAATGCGATTTTACGATGCCGGACCGGTTCGAGCTCGCCTATGTGGGCGCGGACGGGGAGCGGCATCGGCCGGTGATGATCCATCGCGTGGTCCTCGGCTCGATTGAAAGATTTTTGGGGGTCCTGATCGAGCATTATGCAGGGGCTTTCCCGGTTTGGCTCTCTCCAGTCCAGGCGCGCATTCTGCCCATAACCGACCGGCACGTGGAGCATGGCCGGAGCGTGCTCGAAAGGCTCATTGACGCGGGCCTGCGGGCGGAGCTGGATGACAGAAACGAGAAGCTGAACAAGAAGATCCGGGAGGCCGAGATGGAAAAGGTCCCCTACATGCTGGTGGTCGGGGACCGGGAAGCCGCCGAGGACGGGGTATCGCCGCGCACGCGGGGAGGCGATGACTGGAAGATCATGAAGGTCTCCGACTTCATCGCGCGGACGCGGGACGAGATCGGGCTGCCGGCGACGAAGCGGCGAAGGTGATGGGGAGAAGGCCGTAGGGCGTAGCGCGAAGGGCGAAGGGCGAAGGGCGTAGGGCGGTAAAACGTCGGCGCATCAATCTTCACGCCATTCGCGCTTCGCTCTACGCCCTGCGAAAAGATCGCGGCCAAGGCCGTTCCCCCGGGGATGGCGGCGTGAGAGGATCGAAAGTCAACTGAAACAAAGGAGGTCTGAACATTTCACAGCAGGAATTGTTCGTTAACGAGCGAATCCGCGCTTTGCGGGTGTTAGTGATTGATGATGAGGGGAACAAGGTCGGGGTCATGATGACGCGCGACGCCCTGGCTCTGGCGCGCGAAAAGGGCCTGGACCTGGTGGAAGTGGCGCCGGGCACGGACCCGCCGGTGTCCCGGATCATGGATTACGGGAAGTTCCTTTATACGCAGCAGAAGAAATCGCGCGACTCGAGGAAAAAGCAGTCGCAGCAGCAGGTGAAAGAGATCAAGCTGCGGACCAAGACCGAGGACCACGACCTGCAGACCAAGCTCAAGAAGGCCCGCGAGTTCCTGGAAGACGGCGACCGGGTCAAGGTGCACGTGAAGTACCGGGGCCGGGAAATGGCGCACCCGGAGCTGGGCCGGGCCATGATGGCCAAGGTGGTGAAGGAGCTGGAGGACTGGGGCGTGCAGATAGACACGGGCGAGATGATGGGCCGGGCGCTGGTCACCGTGATCCAGCCGCTCACCAAGAGCCAGATCGCCCAAAGATTGAAAGCAAAAGAGGAGGCCAAGGCGGCCGAGCTCGAGAAGGAAGGAGCATAAGGTGCCGAAAGCAAAATCACACAGCGGGGCCAAGAAGCGGCTGTCCCGCACCGGAACGGGAAAAATCAAATACGCGCATGCGTTCAAGAGCCATCTATTGACTCACAAGAAGCGGGACCGCAAGCGCCGTCTGAAACAGACCGGCATCGTGGGCTCGGCCAACATCAAGTACGCCAGGAAGCTGATCCCGTACAAATAATAGTGGCACGGGCTTTCAACCCGCGCACCAACACAAGTCCACCGGTTGCAAACCGGCGGCGCTTAAGGGAGAACAAAGGGCGGGGCATTACCCGGCCCTTTGATTTTTCCTTTAGTTAACCGTTTCCAACCGCACAAGGAAGATAAAGGGGTGTGACCATGGCGAGATCCACGAATGCAGTCGGCACGAGAAAGCGCCGGAAAAAAGTGTTGAAGCAGGCGCGGGGATATTACGGCCAGCGGAGCCGGGTGTTCCGTCGGGCCAACGAGACGGTGAACCGCGCTCTCCGGTACGCCTACCGCGACAGAAAGGTCAGAAAGCGCGACTTCCGCGGGCTCTGGATCATCCGGATCAACGCGGCGGCCCGCGAGCACGGCCTTTCCTATTCCGTGCTCATGCACGGGCTCAAGAAGGCCAACATCGAGCTGGACCGCAAGGTGCTGGCCGACCTCGCCGTGAACGATCCTAAAGCCTTCGCGTCGGTAGTGGAAAAGGCGCAGGCCGCGCTGTAGGGGGCCTTTCTTGGAAGCTGAACTCAAGGCCCTGGCCTCGGAGGCCAAGGCGGCGCTCGGCTCTGCCCGCGACATGGAGGCGGTGGAGGCCGCGCGGGTCATGTACCTGGGCCGCAAGGGCAAGCTCACCGCCGTGCTCTCCCGGCTCGGCGACGTGCCGTCGGCCGACCGGCCGCGCGTGGGCAGGCTGGGCAACGAGATCAAGCATTCGCTCACGGCGATGATCGGGGCCGCACAGGACCGGATCAAGGACGAGAACCTGGCGGCCGAGATCGCCCGCGCCCGCATTGACGTGACGCTCCCGGGCTTCGGACCGGTGGCCGGCCACGTGCACCCGATCACCCAGACGCTCGACGGGATGGTCGCGGTGTTCGAGGGACTGGGCTTCCGGGTCGAGCAGGGCCCGGACGTGGAGACGGACTACAACAACTTCGAGGCGCTGAACATCGGCAAGGACCACCCGGCGCGCGACATGCAGGCCACCTTCTTCGTCAACGACGACGTGGTGCTGCGCACCCACACCTCGCCGGTGCAGATCCGGGCCATGAAGCGATACCAGCCGCCGATCCGCGTGATCTGCCCCGGCCGGGTCTATCGCTGCGACTCCGACCTCTCCCATTCCCCCATGTTCCATCAGCTCGAGGGCTTCATGGTGGACAAGGACGTCAACTTCGGACACCTGAAGGGCGTGCTGATGGCCTTCATCCATGCCTTCTTCGGAACCGAGGTGGGCGCGCGCTTCCGGCCGTCCTATTTCCCGTTCACCGAGCCGTCGGCCGAGGTGGACATCCAATGCGTGATGTGCGGCGGCCAGGGCTGCCCCGTGTGCAAGCGGTCCGGATGGCTCGAGATCCTGGGCTCCGGCATGATCCATCCCCAGGTCCTTAAAAACGTGGGCTACGACCCCGAGCAGGTCACCGGCTTCGCCTTCGGAATGGGAGTGGAACGCATCGCCATGCTCAAGTTCAAGATTGACAGCATCCGGGCGTTCTTCGAGAACGATCTGCGATTTTTAAAGCAGTTTTAAACCGCAGAGGCGCAGAGGACGCAGAGAAAATATTATAATCTTAACTCTGCGTTCTCTTAAGTCTCCGCGGTTAACAAAATGTTTTTAGAGGAGTAACCTTGCAAGTTCCGCTGAGCTGGATCAAACAATACGTTGACGTGGAGCTTTCGCCCACGGCGCTGGCCCATGCCTTGACCATGGCCGGGCTGGAGAGCGCCAACCTGGGCTCGTCTATTCCGGATTACCCGGGCGTGATCACCGCGCGCATCGAGAAGATCGAGCGCCATCCGGACGCGGACAAGCTCACGGTCTGCCAGGTGCGGCCCGCCGATGACGCGGACCCGCTCACCATCGTCTGCGGCGCGCCCAACATCAAGGAGGGCGACGTGGTCCCGCTGGCGCTCACCGGCGCGGAGCTTCCCGAAGGCAAGCTCAAAAAGACCAAGATCCGCGGCGTGACCAGCAGCGGCATGATGTGCTCGCAGCGCGAGCTCAAGGTAAGCGACGACCACAGCGGCATCTGGATCCTGCCGCCCGGGACGCCGCTGGGCAAGACCCTGCCCGAGGCCCTGGGCCAAGATGACGTGATCCTGGAATGCGAGCCTACCCCCAACCGCGGCGACCTGCTGTCGGTGTTCAACATCGCCCGCGAGATCGCGGCCGTCACGGGCAAGAAGGCGCGGCCGCCGCGCTTCGAGGTGATCGAGACCGGCCCGCCGATTTCCGAGCTCACCCGGGTGGACATCGAGGACTACGCGGGCTGCCCGCGCTACGTGGCGCGCCTTTGCCGGGGCGTCAAGATCGGGCCGAGCCCGGAGTGGATGGTGAGGCGCCTCGAGGCCTGCGGCCTGCGCTCCATCTCAAACGTGGTGGACGTGACCAACTTCGTCATGCTCGAGCTCGGCCAGCCGCTGCACGCGTTCGACTTCAACCGGCTCCGCGAAAAGCGCATCGTGGTCAAGCGCGCCCGGGCCGGCGACAAGTTCACCACCCTGGACGGCCAGGAGCGGATGCTGCGCGACGATACCCTGATGATCTGCGACGGCGCGGGGCCGGTGGCCATCGCCGGAGTGATGGGCGGCCGGGACTCCGAGGTCTCGGACGACACGGTGGACGTGCTGATCGAGAGCGCGTACTTCAAGCCGACCGTCATCCGGCATACGGCGCGGCTGCTGGGCATTCCCACCGAGGCCAGCCGCCGCTTTGACAAGGGCGTGGACCCGCTGGGAACGGAGCTGGCGGCGGACCGCGCCGCGGCGCTGATCAAGGAGCTCGCGGGCGGCGAGATCGCCAAGGGCGTCGTGGACGCCAGGGACGCGCTGTTCCGGAAAAAGCGGATCACTCTCCGGCCGGAGCGGGTCAGCCGGATCATCGGCATCGCCCTCCCGGCCTCGCAACAGCGCGAGCTCCTGGAGCGGCTGGACGGCATGACCGTCCGGGAAACGGACGGACGCCTGGAAGCTGAAGCGCCGTCGTACCGGCCGGACCTCTTGGAGGAGCACGACCTGATCGAGGAGATCGCGCGGCTCGTGGGCTATGACCGGGTGCCGGCGTCGCTGCCCGCGTTCCGGATGGACGTGATGAAGCGGCAGCGGGACCTGGAGCTGGGCCGGAGGCTCACCGAGCGGCTGAGCGCGCAGGGCTTCGCTCAAGTGGTGCTGACCAATTTCGAGGACCCGAAACGGCTCGAGGCGCTGGGGCTTGAAGCCGATGACTATCGGCTCAAGGCGGTGAAGCTTGCGAACCCGCTCTCCGAGAACGAGTCGCTGCTCCGGACCACGCTGGTCCCCAAGCTCGTGTCCTGCCTGGCCCTGAACCGCAGCCGCGGCGCCACCGGCGAGGTCCGGATCTACGAGCTCGGCGCGGCCTTCGAGGACCAGGGAGCGGAGCTGCCCCGCCAGCGAGGCATGATCGCGGGCCTGATCTCGCCGGCCACGGAAAAGACGCTGTGGAAGACGGGGTGCCTGGAGGACGGGTTTTACGACGTGAAGGCGGTGGCGGAAAACCTGCTCGGCGCTCTCCGGTTCCCGGGGGCGCGGATCGAGGCCGCGGCCGACGCGGACCCGTACTTCCATCCGGGCAAGTGCGCGAAGGTGATGATCGGCGCGGCGGCGGCGGGACAGGTGGGCCAGCTCCATCCGCGGACCGCGCGGGCGCTGGACGTAAAGGGCGACGTCTTTCTTTTTGAATTGTCATTTGATATGTTGGCGGAGCGGGCGGACTACGTGCCCAAGGCGGAGCCCGTGTCCAAGTTCCCGCCCACGCTGCGCGACATCGCCGTCGTGGTTGACGAAGGGGTGGCGATGGAGGATATAATACGGGCGGCGCGCAAGGTGAAGATCAAGGACGCCCGGATCGCGCTCCACTTGTTTGACGTTTTCCGCGGAGGTAGTATAGCGGCGGGCAAGAAGAGCATGGCGTTCCACGTGAGCTATCAGTCGCTTCAACGGACGCTCACGGACGAAGAGGTAAACGTCGGGCACGGGAGTCTGGCCGACCAGCTTCAGCGTTCGCTGGGGGCGGCCTTGCGCTGAGGGCGCGGGCCGGCGGCGCTGAAAGGGTACAGCAAGGAGGGAGACTATGACCAAGGCCGAAATCGTGGAGCAGATTTACGAGAAAATCGGGTTTTCCAAGCGTGAGTCGGCGGACATCGTGGACACGGTGTTCGAGATCATGAAGGAGACCCTGGGCCTGGGCGAAAAGATCAAGATCTCCGGGTTCGGCAACTTCGTGGTCAGGAGTAAAAGGCAGAGGATCGGCCGAAACCCCCATACCCGCGAGGCCATCACCATCTCCGCCCGCAAGGTCGTCACCTTCAAGGCCAGCCAGATCCTCAAGCACGCCGTCAACACCGGGGTGGTGGACAAGACCATCGAGGAAAAGGACGAGGACTGAGGAAGCTCGCTGGTATCCCGTCATGCGGCGACCTGACATCATGAAAAACCTATAAGACAGGATTAACAGGATTGACAGGATGAAGAAGAAAATGCGAGTGACGTCTTCCGAAAATCCTGTCAATCCTGTTAATCCTGTCTTATCTTTTGCAGGGCAGGCGGCGGGATCATGACTGGTCCGGGACATAAAACCCTGCCGGAGAAACGCTACTTCCGGATCGGTGAGGTCTGCGACATCACCGGACTCAAGCCCCACGTGCTCCGCTACTGGGAAACCGAGTTCCGCCAGATCAAGCCCCATAAGACCAAGTCCAACCAGCGCCTCTACAAAAAGAAAGACGTGGAGACCCTGCTCGCCATCAAGCACCTGTTATACGAGTTGAAATACACCATCGCCGGGGCCCGCTCCCGGCTCGACGAAAAAAAGGGGCCCCCCAAGGACCTCAAACCCCGCCAGCTCGCCATCGAGTTCGACCCCGCCGAGCGCGACGAGCTCATCACCCGCCTCGCCCAGGAGCTCAAACAAATCCGCGACCTGCTTGACACCGAGGTCGAGCCGACCTAGAATAATCACCGGAATGGGAGAAAGGCTTGGGGCTTGAGGCTTGGGGCTTGAGGTCGGAACCTCTTCCCCAAGCCTCAAGCCTCAAGCCCCAGTCCCATGAATATCGGGGCGTAGCGCAGCCTGGTAGCGCACTTGCATGGGGTGCAAGGGGTCGCTGGTTCAAATCCAGTCGCCCCGATTTTTTTATCCATTCCAGCCGGAACCAAGAACGACGCGAAGAGGAACGCCAAGACGCCAAGGCCGCCGAGAAAATAAATGAAAATTTCTTCCTGGCGATCTTGGCGTCTTGGCGTTCCTTTTTGTCATCTTCGGGGGCGGCCTTTTGCGCATCCCGGGCCGGGAACGTATAATTCAGGGTGCAGTAGATTGAGCAAGATGATTGACGTACAGAACCAGCCGGACGCTCGGCGCATCCCCATTGACAAGGTGGGGGTCAAGGACATCCGCTACCCGGTGATCGTCCGGGACAAGGCGCGGGACACGCAGGCCACCGTGGCCTCGATCAGCATGTACGTGAACCTGCCCGAGGACTTCAAGGGCACGCACATGAGCCGCTTCATCGAGGTCCTGAACCGGCGCCACGGCCGCATCACCCTCAACAATTTCCTGGGCATCCTCGACGAGCTCAAGACCGAGCTCAACGCCCTGTCCGCCCTCGTCGAGATGGAGTTCCCCTATTTCATCGAGAAGTCCGCGCCGGTGTCCGGCGCCAAGAGCCTGATGGAGTACAACTGCCGCTACATCGGCGAGATCAACCACCAGAGCAAGCTCTTCCACGTGGGCATCACCGTGCCCGTGACCACCCTGTGCCCGTGCTCGCGCGAAATGAGCGACCGCGGCGCGCACAACCAGCGCGGCCGGGTGACGGTGACCCTGGAGTTCAAGGGCTTCTTCTGGATCGAGGACGTGATCGCTCTGATCGAGGGGTCGGCCAGCTCGCCGGTGTACGCGCTCCTGAAGCGGGAGGACGAGAAATGGGTGACCGAGCACTCCTACGACCACCCCATGTTCGTGGAGGACCTGGTCCGCGAGGTCACGCGGCGGCTGCGCGACGATCCCAACTTCACCTGGTTCCGGGTCGAGGCCGAGAACTTCGAGTCCATCCATAACCACTCGGCCTACGCCATGGTGGAATGGAAGAGGAAACAGGAGTAGATAGTAGGTAGTAGGTAGGGAAGAAGGGAACGATACCATCCCTGTCTACTATCTACTATCTACTACCTACTTACTCTGCCATGCGCCGCGTGCTTTACATCTCCCTCATCCTCTACCTTCCGCTCCTCATCACCGCGGGGGCGGACCTGTTCGGGGATTTCCGGCCGGAGACTTTTGGCAGCCGCCTGTTCCGCGCGCTGTTCGTGATCTGGGTCCTGGACGGGTCAGCCTGCCTGGTGGCCGGGATCGCGCTGCTGCGCCGGCTCGTACGGCGCGCCATCCTGCCCGGGTCCGCGGCGTGGTGGTGGCCGCTTTCCATCGCCGGCGTGATCGCCGGCATCCCGCCCGCCTACATCCTGGTCGAGCTTGCGGTCAAGCTGGCCTGGTACCTGAGCTGAACCAGCGCCGATGATAAAGCGGCCGGAGGACGGGGAGGGTCAGGGCTTCAGTTTTCAGTTAATCGCGAGAAGTTGCAAGTCCCGAGCACCCCCAAGATTAACTGAAAACTGAAGCCCTGACCCGGAAAGAATTGACCCGGCGGCTTCGAGTTGGTAAATTCTAACGCTGTTTGGCGAAAGCGATGGATGAACGACGACAGGTACTGATCAGCCTTTTGCGCGACCCGAACGAGGACGTGCGCATCAGCGCGGCCGAGGCGTTGGAGCGCCTGGAGGGGATGTCGAACCTGGGCGCGCTGCTCGGCAAGTACCGGACGGGCGACAAGACCTTGAAGCTCAAGGTGATCTACGCCATGGGCAAGCTCCGGGCGGAGGACTGCCTGCCGGTGCTGATCCACGCTCTCTCCAGCGCGGACAATGACGTCAAGGGAGCGGCGGTCCGGGTGCTGGGCGAGATCGGAGAGTCGCGCACGGTGCAGGCCGTGATCAACATGCTCAATGACCCGAGCGTGGACATCCAGACCCTGGCGGTGGAGGCGCTCGCGAACTTCAACCAGAAGAACCTGATTCCCCACCTCATCCCCGTGCTGGAGCGCGAAAACAAATACCTGGTCATCGCGGCCATCCGCACGCTGGGCAGGCTCAACGCCGCGGAGGCCATGCCGCGCATCATCGGGCTCACCCGCCACTCCGACCCGGACATCAGAAAGGCCGCCGCCGAAATCCTGGGAAAGATCGCAGGATGAATAAAAGTGATGAGTGATGAGTGATGAAGGACAAAGTATGAAGGATGAAGGATGAAGGATGAAAAAATAGTGACCGGACCGGACGAGCAAAGGCCCTCTCTTCTTTCATTCTTCAGCCTTCAGCCTTCATTCTTAAGACATGCTTCCGCTCCCTGGCTCCTGGCGCTGGGGCTGATGGCGGCGGCCGTGGTTCTGCTTCCGGCCCTCGCGGGCAAGAGCGTGGTGGATTTTCCCTGGACCTGCGACATCGGCTACCAGTGGGTCCCGTTTTCGGCCTTCATCCGGCGCTGTTATTCGGCCGGGGTATTTCCGCTGTGGGACCCGTATGACCTGTGCGGCATGCCTTTCCTGGCCTTTGCCCACACCGGCTCGCTCTACTTCCCGGCAATAGCGTCCCAGCTCCTGGCCGGGGCCTACCAGCCGGGCACGACCCTCGACATCTTGATCCACCTCAGTCTCACCGCCGGGTTCTCCTTCGCGCTGTTTAGGGCGGCCGGGCGGTCCCGCGCCGCGTCCTTCTGCGCCGCGGCGGCGTTCGCCTTCTCCGGCTACTATTTCAACAACATCAACTTCCTGCCGTCGCTGCACACCGGAGCGTGGCTCGCGCTCTGGTTCGCCTCCTCCTTCTCCCTGCTAAAGCGCCCGCGCTTCCGGCCGTTCGCGCTCTCATCCGCCGCCTTCGCCGCCATGATCTACGCGGGCGATCTGGAGCTGATCGTGTTCGGCGTGCTGGGCATGGGCTTCGAGCTCGGGCTCCGGCTCCGGGAAAAAAGTCTCACCACCCATGCGGCCCTCGCGCTGGCCGGCTCGATCCTGATCGGCGCCATCGCCGCCTCGCCCCAGCTCCTGCCCGCGATCGAGCTGCAAAATCTTTCCGTGCGCTCCGGATCGTTCCTCCCCCGCCACGGCCTGCGCAATGACTGGTTCTTGCCCCTGCTCGCGCTGTTCCACGCCCCGATCCCCGAGGCCATGTTCCCGGCCAACCACGGGCTCGATCCGTGGTACCTGGGCGCGTTCTTCATCCTGCTCGCCGCGTTCGGCCTGAGACACCACGCCTACGCCCGGCGCCGGCTGCTGTGCTTCCCGGCCGCCGCCGTTTACCTGATCCTGATGTATACGCCGCCGTTCAACCTGGTCTTCTCGCGCATCCCGGTCCTGGGGGCAATGCTGGTGCCGCTGCGCATCTGGCCGGTGCTGGAAATTTTTTTCCTCCTGGCCGCCACTCATGCGCTGGACCAATGGATGGCCGGGTCCGCGCCGGCGGGAGCGGATGAGAATAAAGCGGCGGCCGGCGGCCAGGCCGTCCCCTTCGGCCGCGGCGGCGCGGCCTTTCTGATCATCTTCGCCGCGCTCACCGCCCTGTCGCTGCCTACCATGCGCCACGGCCTGGCCGCGCGCTACGTGTTCTGCGCGGCCCTCGCCATGGCCGGACTCGCCGCATGGCTTAGGCTTCCCATCCTCCGGCGGCCCGGCGCCAGGCCGGCACTCGCCGTGGCCCTGGTCCTCGCCGACCTCTACCTGCTCGCCCTGGCCTGGCTGCCCATGAGCCCCAAGGATGAGTTCCCGGTTGACCCGCGCCTCGCTTCCGTGCTCACCGACACGGCCGCGCGCGAGCGGTACGCCATCATCTCCATCACCGGGATCCTTGACCCCGCCCTGCCCTTCCACCTGGGACTCCGCCTCAACGCCGCCACCATTGACTCGTTCTCGCGCGTGCCGCCGCGCATGAGCGCCATGCGCCTGGCCGGGCTGTACCCGGCCCTTTTCACATACTGGAACGGAAGGCTCGTGCATTACGACCAGATGGCGGTGCGCGACCCCCAAAAGCTCGACCCGGCCCGGCTCGACCTGTTCAACCGGATGAACGTGGCCTGGATCATATCCCGGGACCCGTGGAAAGCAGGCGGACCCGGGCTCGAGCTCGCCCCGCTTCTGTCCGGCCCCGGCCTCCATATTTACCGGAACGCGGCGGCCCTGCCCCGCGCCCGCGAGGAGAGCGGAGGGCGGATGATCGCGCGGGCCGTGTCCTACCCGGCGCCGGACCGGGCGGAGGTCCAGGGCGGGACCGCGGTCACGCTCAGCGATTCGTGGTACCCGGGCTGGCGGGCCTTTGCCGGCGGCCGCGAGATCAGGATCGAGACCACCGAATCAGGCTTTAGAAAATTCTCGTCGCCCGGCTCCGCTCCCGTCATCATGCGCTTCATGCCCGCGAGCTTCCGCACCGGCCTGTTCGCCGGGATCACGGCCGCGGGCCTGATGCTGATGGCTTTGCTCATCCGCCCTGGCCGGCGCTCCGGCCTCCGCCGTCCCCCCTCCTGATCCGCGCCCTATAGCCTTTGACAAACTCCCGGCGCTCACTATAATAGGCGCTGAAGCAGTTGCCGTTCCGGGGCATGGGGAAGCGGGGAGTTCCATGGCGGAGCGGCGGGAGCAATCTTCGCGGCGATCGGAGGCGATTGGAAATGGGTAAGATTCAGCGGGTGGGAGTGTTGACCGGCGGGGGCGATTGTCCGGGACTGAACGCGGTGATCCGGGCGATCGTGGTGCGGGGCGTGCGCAAGTACAATTTCAAGATGATCGGCATCCTCAACGGCTGGGCCGGCCTCCTGGATTATGAATGGAAGAACCTGGACCGCGAGGAGGTGAGCGGCATCCTGCACCGCGGCGGCACGATTTTAGGCACCAGCCGTACCAACCCCATCAAGACCCCGGAGACCAAGGCGCTCACCATCGAGAACTACAAGAAGCTCCGGCTCGACGGCCTGATCGCGATCGGGGGCGACGACACCCTGGGGGCCGCGGTCAAGCTGTGCTCGGAAGGGCTCAACGTGGTGGGCGTGCCCAAGACCATTGACAACGACGTGGGGGGGACGGATTACACGTTCGGGTTCGACACGGCGGTGGAGATCGCCACGGAGGCGATAGACCGGCTGCACTCGACGGCGGAGGCCCACCACCGGGTGATCGTGGTGGAGGTGATGGGCCGGAACGCCGGCTGGATCGCCACCTATTCCGGCATGGCCGGCGGCGCCGACGTGATCCTGATCCCGGAGCAGCCCTTCGAGCTGGAGGACGTGGTGCAGTCGGTGAACGCGCGGCGCGAGCGCGGCCGGACCTTCTCCATCGTGGTCATCGCCGAGGGGGCCTTCCCCAAGGGCAAGGAAAAGATGTACCTGCAAAGCGACAAGGTGGACGAGTACGGACACGTTCACCTGGGCGGCGTGGGCAACGCTTTAGCCAAGGACCTGGCCCAGATGACGGGCATGGACGTGCGCACCACCATCCTCGGCCACACCCAGCGCGGAGGCACGCCCTCGGCCTGGGACCGCGTGCTCGGCACCCGCTACGGCGTGATGGCGGCGGACATGGTCGCGCAGGAAAAATGGGGATACATGGCCGCGCTGCAGGGCTTTAACGTGGTCGCCATCCCCCTCTCCGAGGCCGTGGGCGTCAACAAGAGCGTGCCGCCCGAGATCTATGACGTGGCCAAGAACTTCTTCGGGTGAAATATTTTCGGGGCGATCCCGGCGGGGGCGCGGCAGGACCGCGCCCCTGTTATTTGCGGGTCATACTAAAATATGGGAAACGCCGTACCAGTGCTCTATTACCACCGCGTGAACAACGTGGACCGGCGCATGGCCGTGGCGCCCGAGCTGTTTCTCGCCCAGATCAAGCGCCTGCAAAAGAGCGGATGGCGCGCTCTTGGCATGGCCGAGCTCCTGCGCTTCATCGAGACCGGGGACAAGCCCGGCCGCAAATGCCTGGCCATCACCTTTGACGACGGCTTCGCGGACAACTGGTATTACGCCTTCCCCGCGCTCCAGAGCGCCGGCATGAAGGCCGTGATCTTCCTCATCACCGAGCGGGTGGGAAACGGCCCGCCGCGGAAGGCGGAGGCGGGCCCTGAAGTGCGGCCGTTCGACGAGGCCAACAAGGCGGCCCTGGCCGGCGACCACGATGACTACCTCCGCGCCTCCGAGATCAAGGAGATGGCCGCGAGCGCGGTGGCCGAGTTCGGATCGCACACCAGGCGCCACCGGCCGTGCTTCAAGGGACCCGCGATCGAGCGCTTCATCCTTTCCGCATCGCCCCAGTGGGCGCGCCAGGCACTGGCGGAGGGCGACCTCCGGCCCGGCGCGCCCCTGTACGAGTGGGCCTCCGACGTCGCCGTGCGCCGCTACCAGCCCGATCCCGCGGTCAAGGAAAAACTCGTCGCATTCATGCGGGAGCATGGCGGATCGGCCGCGATCAAAGAAGAAGGCAAGCAGGCCTGGACCAGAAAGCTCCGGGAGGAAGCGCGGAGCATAACGGCCGCGTCGCGGGGCGGGGAGCTGGAGAGCGAGGAGGCCGCGGAAAAGCGGGCGCATGAGGAGCTGAAAAAGTCGCGCGCGGCGGTGGAGGGACTGGCCGGAGCGCCGTGCCTTGCCCTGTGCTGGCCGTGGGGCCATTACAGCGAGCTCGGGATCAGGGCCGCGGAGAACGCGGGCTACAAGCTGGCGTTCACCACGGAGACCGGCGCCGCCATGCGGGACAACGACCCGTTCACCCTGAACCGGGTGCGGGTCAGCTCGACCATCGCTCCGCGCGCGCTCGACCTGATGCTCGCGGCGCTGTCCACCCGGGCGGGCGCCGGGCTCGCCGCGGCCCTCTCCCGCGCCGGGAGCGGGGACCAGGGCCGGCGCAGTGAATAATGATATAGAACTGGTTTCATAACCAGAACAACCATCTCCGATGAAAAGATTATTAACAAGGATATTCAGGATTTCCAGGATGATTTCCGGTTTTCTTAATCCTGAACCTCCTGAATATCCTTGTTAAAATATTCTTATCGGGGTTATGAAACCGCCTCTAGTCTATTTTGGTGCGGGCGAGGAAGCGGAAACAGGAAGGAGAACATGGCGCCACGGCTGAAAATATTGCTCAGCAACTCGCACCCGGGCCTCCATACGGGGTCGGGGATCCAGTTGTTCCTGCTGGCCCGGGAGCTGGTGCGGCGGGGCCACGAGGTGACGGCGGCGTTCAACCGCAAGGCGGGCGCGGCGGGTCCCGCGCCGGAGCTTAGCCGGCTGCGGGAGGCGGGGGTGAAGGTGGCGCTGCTGCCGTTTGCCAAGCTCAAGTACTCGTACACCATCCCGGTGCTCATGGAGTTCGGGCAGTACCTGTGGGACCACGATTTCGACGTGGTGCATTCGTTCGCGGGCAAGGACTTCAACTACGTTTTCATCCTGTCCTATTTCGCTCCGATGGGGGCGCTCATTTTGAACCGGGGCACGTGCGTTCCGCTCGACGTTTTCAACAGCATCAAGTACCGGTCGGGCCGGGTCCGGAAGATCATCGCGGTGTCGGAGGCGGTGAAGGACACGCTGGTCCAAAGCGGCCGGATCAGGCTGGACAAGATCCAGGTGATCTACTCGGGTTTCGACGCGGAGGCGTTCGATCCGGGGATTGACGGCGGGGCGGTGCGCTCGGAGCTGGGGCTTCCGCTCTATGTGCCGGTGATCGGGACGGTGGGCTCGCTCCAGTTCAAGCGCGGGCACTTAAAGGGCGGGATGGAGCTGCTTACGGCCGCCGGCCTGATTTTGAAGGAGCGGCCGGAGGCCAGGTTCCTGCTGGTCGGCGAAATCAACCGCGAGCGGTTCGAGAAAGCGGCCGGCCCGCTCGGCATCGCGGACAGGTTCCTGCTCACCGGCTTCCGGCGCGACGTGGCGCGGATGATGGCGGCGTGCGATTTCATCATCGTGCCCTCGGTGCGGGCGGAGGGTCTGACCGGGACCATCCGCGAGTCCATGGCCATGAAGCGGCCGGTGGTGGCCACCGACGTGGGCGGGAACCGCGAGCTGGTGACGGACGGCGAGACCGGCTTCCTGGCGCCGCCCTCGGACCCGGCGGCGCTCGCGCGCGGCGCGCTTCAGCTCCTCTCCGACCGGGCAAGGACCAGGGCGATGGGGCAAGCGGCGCGGCAAAAGGTGGAGCGGCTCTGCTCGCTCACGGCGCGGGTGGACGCCATCGAGAAGATATATCGCTACGCTCTGGAATCCTCGCCCTCGCCGCGGCGGCCCAATTTTTTACAGCGCGGCATTCATAATATGATCCAGCCGCTCCTCCAGCGCTTTAATAACTATATGACTATTGAATGAAGGCCTGGTCATTCCGGACATCCGGGGCTCGGGCCCCCTCACTCGATGTCCTTCTCCGACTTGACCGCGATGCCTTCGAGCAGCAGCAGGGCGGTGAAGCATCCGACGCCGCGGGCGAGCTTGCCCTTGCGGTAGACGTTATAGACGCCGCATGAGGGGCTTCTGTCCTTGAGCAGGGCCTGCTTGGCGCCGCAGAGGTGGGCGATGCGGAGCGACTCGACCGCTCCGCGCATGAACTCCCGGGTCACGTCGGCGCCGCCGCGCTGGATGATGCGGGCCTTGCCGGAGCGGACCAGGGACCCGTCGCCGGCGTCGAACTCGGCGGGGTCACGGGGGATGGGGAGTCCGGAGAGCGACTCGGGGCACACGGGCACGATGGCCCGGCCCCGGGCCCACTCGATTACCTTGTCGTTCTTGCTGGAAGCCCCGTTGTAGCGGCAGGCCACGCCGAGCAGGCAGGCGCTGACCAGGACCACGTCGTTGTCATCTTTTCCCATGCCCGTCTCCTCCCCGCCATGATGTTCGCGGCCGATTCATGCTCACGCCCATCTTAGCCAACTCGGAAAAGCGGCGCAACTGGTTGGTTAGATCCGATGCCGGTCAGGCGTTTAGTTTAACCGCGGAGGCGCAGAGGACGCGGAGAAGAAAATATAGATTAATTTTCAGTGCTGTCCAAAATAAACGGACCGGAGAACCGCCAAGACGCCAAGAGCGCCAAGGATTATTTTTCAACACGATTTTAAGAGGGCTTGGGTGCGAATG